>Ga0256843_1002796_pt1 | contig 12538 bp, 12 predicted proteins | sample AlvinellametaG_FD_191572 | JGI IMG/M metagenome (GOLD analysis project Ga0256843, IMG submission 191572) | Pompeii worm associated microbial communities from hydrothermal vent at the East Pacific Rise, Pacific Ocean - Alvinella | ecosystem: Host-associated > Annelida > Integument > Unclassified ... | reverse complement strand
CTCATTTTCTTTTGAAACTTTTGTATGAGGTAACCACAACATCGGTTGTAAAATTTTAGATTGATTATTCCAATATGGTTTTAATTTTTTTTCATCAAATAGAGATAGTGGAGCTAGTACTAATGACGTTAAATAAACACTTATACTCATCTATCTCTCCATATTTTTTTAAGTTTAAAACTGTTTTATTATATTATTTATACTTTAAATTATTGCTTATTTATAGAAATTCTTTGCGTTTATTGTGATTAAATTCTACTGTTGTTTTGTTATGGGGAATGTTAATGTAAATGTAGAACCTTGTTTAAGTTCAGACTCAACCTTTATCTCTATTTTATTTTTTTTACAGATACCCATAACAATATCCAAACCAATTCCAAGCCCACCACTACTGTTATTATTGATACGTTTGTAACGTTGAAAAATTTTCTTTTGGTCTTTTTTTCCTATTCCTACACCCTCATCTTTTATCTTGAAAATATTCTCTTCTAATGTTATCAAAATTCTCTTTTTTGGATATGAGTATTTAATGGCATTGGCAATGAGATTATTAATAAGTTTTTTAATACTGTTCTTGTCCATAGTGACATTATAGCTGTTCAATTGGGCTTCAAGAGTAATATCTTTATTGTTTGCAATCTCTTTAAAATAGTGAATAGACTGCTCAATAAGCTCTGCCAAATCAAAATGCTCTTTCTCCTCTATATCTAAATCATGAAAAGCCAAATAGGAGATAGAGTTGTAGACCTCAGAAATCATTTTTGAACTCATAAGCATATGCTCTACCATCTCTTTGTCATAAGATTTTTTTAGATAATTTGCAGACATCATCAGTGCTGTAACAGGTGTATTGAGTTCATGCGCTGAATCTTTTATAAAATGGTTTAAGATATTAAAATTATCTTTTACAGGTTTAAGCAGAAGCTTACTTAGAAAGTAACCAATAAAAGCGATAAAGAGTGAGGCAATAAAAAACATTGTCCATATAAATGATTGAAGTTCAACCATTTGATGAGAGACTTTTGAATCTTCAATAATAATATATTTGATACCTCCTTTGGGTTTAATAAAAGAGCTAATAAAAAAAGCTGAGGTTCGATTACTGTAATTTGTCTGTTTAAAATCTATCTCTTTTGTAGTCAAATTAGAGACAATAGCTCTTTTATGCTCATCGTAAAGACCTATTCTCAACCGTTCTACATCATCAAATAGCGAATTAATCTCTTTCTCATTTAAGATGTCCATCTTTATCTGCATCGCCATATTTTCCATACTTACCCCACAATACCTATCAATGGTGGCAATCTGCTCTTTATAATATAAAAATCCTATTGTGCCAAGCATTAATATTGATGAACTAATATAGATAAGTAAAAAACTGATTAAAGCACGGCGTTCATTATGATACAAGAGCATACCCCATTCCTCGAATAGTCTTGATAGACTCTTTGCCAATCAAAGCACGTAGATTTCGAATATAAACACGTAATGTTGCATCACTAGGCATATTCTCAAAAGACCAAAGATTCTGTGTTAACTCCTCTTTTGAAACAGTACGTTTACGATTTTTTACCAAATAGTTTAAAAATTCACTCTCTTTTTTAGCAATAGAAAAAGCAACCCCATCTTTTATAATCTGATTGTTTAAAGCATCAAAAAGTATATTTTTTGAGATAGAGATAAGTTGATTCTGTTCTATATTAAAAGTACGACTAATATTCTCTATTCGCATATCCAATTCATCCAATTCAAAAGGCTTTTTAATATAATCGTTACAACCATTAATAAATGCATTTTTTAGATGTGTCGTATCTTGATAAGCAGTAATCATAATAATTGGAGTGGTATCGTTATAAGAGCGTAACTCTTTTATTAAATCTAACCCTGAAATTCCAGGAACATTTGAGTCTAAAATCAATAAATCAAACTTCTCTTTTTCTAAAATATCTAAAGCTGAATTTCCATCATATACAGGCGTAGTTTTATAGTTTTCTTGGAGGTGTTTGGTTAAAATTTTAGAGAGTAAAGCATCATCTTCTAGTAGTAAAATTTTCATAATAATTTTCTTTTTCTGTAAGTATAATTTACTTACCTTAATAATTAAATTATACTTAATTTCTATTTAGAGACTGTGTAGATGGTTCTATTAAAACATGCTCTTTGTCCAACGAATAAGATTTTTTTCTATAAAAAGATGTGAAAGATAGCCTCCTCCTATAGCTGATATAAACATAAGAAGAATCAAAAATATCTCACTAATAGGAAATATCCCCTCTAATTTATCTGCAACCATCACAACAGCAACCAAAATAAAAGGGTGCAGAAGATAAATAGAGTAAGAAGCGTTTCCCAATTCAATTAAAAGTTTAGAGGCTCTCTCTTTCAGAAATGGCTCTAGAGATACAACACCAAAACAGATTAAAAAAGCACTAATTCCCCTATCGATATGATGAATACCAAAAAAGCTTCCTCCTGTATAGAGATAATAGAAAGAGAGAAGACCAAAGAAAAGAGAAATAACGGAAACAAGAGGAGAGAGCGTTTTTATTTTAAGCAGTAGAAAATAGAGAAAGATACCCAAAGTAAACTCAATATATATATCATTAAAAAAGCTATAAGCGATATAACTCATCCCCTCCATTGGCATAAAAATAGCATAAAATAGTGAAAAGAGTAAAAGAGAGGTTACCAAAAGATTACCTACTTTTCGGCTAAAGAGAAGCCCAAAAGCAAAAAGAATATAAAAGAGAAATTCATAATGGAGTGTCCAGCCTACTCCAACCAGATAATTCTCATTTGAATCCAAAGGGAGAAGAAAAAAAGATTTAATAATTTGAGTATCTCCCCCTGCACTGTTGACCCTTTCAGGTATAAGCCAAAAGATAATCAGAGCAATCAGAGTATAAAACCAATAGAGAGGGACTATACGAATAAAACGTTTTTTTAAAAAAATTCTAATATTAGAGGGTTTTTGATGCATATTTTGTGTAATATAGACCATAATATAACCAGAGATAATAAAAAATATATCAACTCCAAATGTACCTGCTTCATGCCACCAATGCATGGTTGAGCCACCTGCTTGAATATTTTTCCAAGCAATATGACTCAAAACTACCAATAGAGATGCGATACCTCTTAGATATTGTATGGAGAGAATCATTAATTATCCTTTTTAAGGAAATATTATAATATCTCTTAGCTTAGTTGTTTCTTTATGTTATTTATTATTTGAATAAATCGGCTAAAGCATCTGTATTGGTTGTTTTTTCAACTTCAGGATGTGCATTATTTGAACCTTCTCTATTTCTATCGGTAATGCCCTCTATTTCATTAAGTTCAATTGTATATCCTGTAAGCATAGAGGCCAAACGAATATTAATACCACTTCGTCCAATCGCTTTGGCTTTTTGGTCATTCGTGATATTAACAATTACTTTTTTATCTTTCGCAGAGGTGATTTTAACACTCTGTACAATCGCTGGAGACAATGCACGGGTGATAAAAACTTCTGGAATTGGAGAGTAATCAACACAGTCAATATTCTCTCCATTAAGCTCTGCACTCACAGCGTTAATTCTTACCCCTTTAACACCAACTGCAGCACCGATAGGGTCAATGTTTGGGAAGTCTGTTTTTAGTGCCAATTTGGCTCGTTGCCCTGGAATTCTTGCTGATGACATAATCTGTACCGACTCATCTGCAATCTCAGGAACCTCTTTTTCCATCAATTTCTCTAAAAATTTTGGAGAAGTTCTTGTCAACTCAAGAAACATTCCCATTTCAGGGTCAATACTTACAAATCGTAACAGTGCTTTTACCGTATCTCCTCGTTTAAATTTCTCCCCTTTAATACGGTTACGTTGACTCAAAAGCCCTTTGAGTTCACCAATCTCAATAAAAGTATTCTCTTTATCATCAATACGGTTAACTGTTCCAATCATCACTTGACCAACTTTGTCTCGATACTTCTCAAAAAGGTCCTGTTCTACTTGTCGTTGAATATGGTATTGTAACTCTTTAAAAAGGTTAAATGATGCAGTTCTACCATGCTCTTCAAGTATAAATGGGCTTCTTAACTCATCGCCTATCTCTAGGTCTGAACCATAGAGTTCATGGGCTTCCTCTAGTGAGATAACTGCGTCAGGTTCGGTTGTAAAACGTTCATCATCATCTTTGGCAATAATAATAACCTGCTCCACCGTATAGTCTCTTCTATCCATATCTACAGTTGCTTCAAAATGAGACGTATAGGTGGTACATCTTTTTGCTGTTTTTATTAGTGCCTCTTTAAAAGCATCTACAGCTGATTCTAATGAAATATTCTTTTCGTGTGCCATCGCCTCAATAATGTCTACAATTTTTTCCATAGGTATATCCTTTTTTAATACAATCTTTTTGAATTCTTCAAAAATGAACTTATGCGTTACAATTTTACGTGATTTTGTCAGTTGAATGAAGAGTGACATTATATCTAAACTAACCTTTAAACAAATACGGTATAATTATTTAATAAAATACAACAAATTAAATCACAAGATTAAATAGAGTATATTGAGTATAACAAGGATATTGAATGAAATTAAAATTGGCAAGAGCGTCTGTAACTGCAAAACCAAAGCTTATTGAGCTGGGAAAGATTGAAGAAGACTTAGAGAAAAAATCTATATTTTATTTTGACAAAGATAATTCACATAAAGAGTTAAAATCTTTAATCGAGCATTTTGAAGACAAAGAGTACTCGGTCTACATGAGAGAAGTTAAGTTTGGTCTTGATGATGAAGAGTATATCTACGAGGTACATATCGTAAAATAGTATAGAATGAAGAAATTATATATAGAAACATTGGGCTGTGCTATGAATGTTCGAGATAGTGAACATATGATAGCTGAGTTGAATAAAAAAGAACCCTACGCATTAACTCAAGAGTTAAAAGAGGCAGATTTAATTATTATCAATACCTGTTCTGTTAGAGAGAAGCCTGTTTCTAAGCTTTTTTCAGAGATAGGTGTTTTTAATAAATTTAAGAAAAAAGATGCCAAAATAGGTGTAACAGGTTGTACTGCTTCACATCTAGGCAGAGAGATTATTAAACGTGCTCCATCGGTAGATTTTGTACTTGGTGCAAGAAATATCTCTAAAATTACCCAAGTGGTAGAAGAGAAACATGCTGTTGAGGTAGACCTTAACTATGATGACAGCAGTTACGCTTTTGGAGAGTATAGAAGTAATGGTTTTAAATCGATGGTAAATATCTCAATGGGATGTGACAAATCATGTACCTACTGTATTGTTCCTGCAACACGTGGAGATGAGGTCTCAATACCATCAAGTCTTATTGTAAACGAGATAGCTAAAGCAGTTAAAACAGGTGCAAAAGAGGTAATGCTTCTAGGACAAAATGTCAACAACTATGGAAAGTACTTTAGTGCAGACCAAGAGAGATGTAACTTTACAGGTCTGCTTCAAAAAATCTCTAAAATTGAGGGATTAGAGCGTATCCGTTTTACCTCTCCTCATCCACTCCATATGGATAATGAGTTTTTAGAAGAGTTTGCCTCTAATCCTAAAATCTGTAAACAGATTCATGTCCCTCTACAGAGTGGTTCAACATCACTTTTAAAAGAGATGAAACGTGGTTACTCAAAAGAGTGGTTTATCAATCGTTGTGAAAAGATTAGAAATCTTTGCCCTCAAGCAACTATATCTACCGATATTATCGTGGGATTCCCGAATGAGAGTGATGCAGATTTTGAGGAGACCATGGATGTTTTAGAGAAGGTTCGTTTTGAACAACTTTTCTCTTTTAAATACTCTCCACGTCCACACACTGCAGCAGCAGAGTATAGCAATCAAGTTCCAAATGAGATTGCAGGGGCTAGACTCACACGACTTCAAGCACGACATACAGAGATTTTAGATGAGATTATGGATGCACAAATGGGCAGAGAACATATGGTCTATTTTGATGAACTCAAATCGGGTGGACGTATCTCAGGACGAAGCGATGATGGAAAACTCTTTTTCATAGAAGGTAGCGAAGAGTTACTTGGAAAAATTGTCAAAGTTAAAGTGACTAAAACTTCTAGAGGAGCATTAGAGGGTATTCTCTGTGCGTAAACGATTTTTTCGTAAATTGGGGTTAATTTTTATACCCCCTATGCTCTATATTATAATGCGTATTTTATGGGTAACTTACCGTAAAAAATATCATTTTATAGAGCAACCTATCAAAAGTCAGTGTATGGCAATCACTTGGCACTCCGAACTCTTTCTAGCACCTCAAGTCTATAGAAAATTGCGTAAAAAACAGTTAACATCTGCCATTATTGCACAACATTATGATGGAGAGTTGATTGCCAGAACACTAAAAATTCTTAATATTATGCCACTTCGTGGCTCTTCAAGAAGAGGAGCAAAAGCTGTTTTGATAAATGCTATTAAAGCATTAAAAGAGGGTTACTCTGTAATGATTACTCCAGATGGACCGAAAGGTCCACGCTACAGTATGAGTGATGGAGCCGTCGCCTTAGCACTCCGTGCAAAACTACCACTAATGGTTGTAAACTACAGACCTCATCACTATTGGCAAATTCCAAGCTGGGATAAATTTATGATTCCAAAACCCTTTTCAAAAATTGAAATTTATCATCAAGTTCTTGATATTCAAGAGATGAATAGAGAAGAGGCAAAACAATATCTACAAAAGCAGATGCTAAAATACTCCATTCTATAAAAAAATAAAATTAGAATTTATTCAAAAGTTTAATTTAAGTTTAAATTGATTAAACTCAATTCTGTAGTTATTAGATTTTGAATTATCTTTAAAAAGCATCTATATCACATATAAAAAAATAATTTAAAACATAAGCTGTTAGAAATTAAAATATTGATATAATTTTTAATAAATAAAAAATTAAATAAATATTCTAAACTAGAACGTTCATAAGTTTAATAGAAACAGTTATAGAAGGAGAATCCCATGCCAAATAGACAATACATCACCATTACACACTATAAAGAGAGAGAGTTTTATTTTTTAAATCATGCCATTCAGACCCAAGATGGTTTTATTCCAAAGGAGATAGAGCAGTTTCACGAAAGTGAAAAAGATAAGTTTATTGAGCGTATTCGTTCTCTTCAATCTCAATATACCTATACCCAAATTGCATCCATCTCTTTAGCCACAAACCAGACTATTAGCGAAAAAGAGGATAAAACCAAAGTCTCTGCAAAAATTTTTAATAATAACTATGCCATTCAAGATAAGATAGATATTGGCAATATTCCTACCACACTTTATTTTTCTCCCTTTACCATCTTATACCAAGAGTACAAAGATAAATTGGACAACAAACTTACACTACTAATTGGTTATTTTGATAGAAAACTCTATATGATGTTTGCCACCGAAGAGAAAATTCATCAAAGTTGGGTTATTGGTACACGTGGATTAAGTGAAAAACAGATAGCAATTCGCGTCTATAAAAGTATGAAAGCTTATTATAAAATTTCCTATAAATTTGCTGACCATATTGAGATGTTACTTACCGATGACTCACCTAAACTCTTAAAAGTATTGCGTGAAGAGTTATCATTAACCATTCTCCCTACACAAAATAGTATTCATAATCTTCTCCATCATATGGCAGGAGAGCAAGAGAGAGCCATCTCAAGCTATATTCGCTCTTCCCTCTCTGGACACACTTCTATTGTTTCAAATCATCAAAATGATAAAGGTTTAAATAGAAACGAGTTTACCTCTTTAAAAAATCAAGAGATGCATAATTTAGAAGATTTAAAATTGACTAATAGTAGTGCATACTCATCTTCAAATATTGAAGAGAATCTCTCATTTTTTGATAAAGTGAAATCACTATTCTCTTCAAAAGATTCAAAACCAACGGTACGACATACACTACTTGCTTTTGTACCATTTCTCTTTGTTGTGGGCATGGGTAGCTACTATATTGTAGAGAATCAAAAACTTTTAAAAGAGATGGAGTTAACCGATGCACAACTCTATTCACAACTTAACCATACTCTGCTTGCAAGTACTTCAAATGATGTCTTCTCTGCTATGGGAAAAAGTGCCGAGTTAAAAACAGCAACCATCTCAAATTCAAAAATAGCGCTAAAAGGGGTAGTTTGGGGTATTGAACCCTTACGAAACAGTTTAAATGACCTCTATCCTGATGGAGAGTTTATTATTAAACCTCTCGAAAATTTTATGACAGAGTTTTCATTTAACTCAAAGATATAAGGAGTTTCAACAATGTTAAAATCAAGCAGTTTTATAACCAAACTACTACTGGTTATCTCTCTATTAATACTTATTTTCTGGTCTTTTCCCAATATGTCAAACTACTATGAAAACATAGAGAGTTATCATACAAAAAAGAGTGAACTTCAAGAAGCGAGAGTAAAATTTAATATTCATCAAGATGCCCAAATATTTCAATTAGAAAACTTCCAACAAGAGCTTGAGTCTATCGCCTCAGATGTAAAAATTTTACCAAAAGGTGAAGAGAAGAAAAACTATCTAATAGAGATAAAAATAGATAAGAATAAAATTAAAAAATTCAATAAATTTATAGAGACACTCTCTTTACGTTATCTTGTAAAAATAGAAGGAAATCAATTAAACTTTAAAGAGAAAGAGCAATATATTCAAATTAATTTTACTCTAAAGAAGCTTTAATATCTTCTATATTTAATCCCTCTAAATAGAGATAAGCACGAATCTTTGATGGAATTTTTAAAATACGACACGCCTCTTTAAATTTTTTTGGCATAACCATTTTTTTATAAGGGGCAATATAGATATACTTTTCTTGAATCTCTACTGCCCAAATACCTCCAATCACAACAGAAGAGGCTTTTAATAACTCTTGGCGTTGCTCTTTAGAGAGTAGATAACCTAAAATTTTTAGATACTTATCTACAAGACGTACAACCACCAACATAGAGGATTGATAGCCTAGGATATAAAGCTCTTTATGATGAAAAAGCTCTCTATATCCTGTAGTTAAGCTCTTCTTATCCTCTTTTAAATAGTTAAAGCTTCTCCTAATTCCCTCTTTGTACTCTTTTAATAATTTATCTGAAAAGGCTTCTCTAAAACGATTACGTTCATACTTATCACTAAAATTACTCGAATCTATAAAATAGGGCAGACTATTTGATTGTAAATAGGTTAAAAGCTCCTCTTTTGAAAATTCAAGAAGAGGTCTTATAACGCGATATGCCCTTCGTGTTGAAAGAGCTTCCAATCCCATCAATTCTACGGTTCCTGCTCCTTTAGTTAGACGCATAAGAAACCATTCCAATTGGTCATTTAATTGATGTGCTGTCAAAAGATTCTGATAGTTATGCATATCCATTAACTTATCAAAAAAAGCATATCTAAAATCACGAGCATTTTTTTCAAAATTATTTTCAAAAGAGGGTGCTTTTGTTGTGTAGCAGTTTAAGTTATATTTTTTTGCCAAATCAATGGCGTGTTGCTCTTCAATAAAAGCACTCTCTCTTAACCCATAATTGACTAAAGCTATATCAAAAGTGATGTTATGCCCTAAAAGTATAAAAAAAAGAGCCGAAGAGTCAACCCCTGCCGAAAAAGCTAAAAGGTTTTTTGAATTTTGTAGGTTCGATTCTATCGAACATGAAATTTTCATAAATTTTCTCTTTATATTAGGGTTGACTCTAGCCAACCTTGTGCAGATAATTACATCTACAGTGCTTTAAGCAGAGTAGCCAATAGTCTGTCTCCTGCCAATTCTGTAATTTTTGCCTCGTAGAGTCTACCAAAATAAATAGGTAAATCAGAAGTATCTGTAACCAATAAGTCACCATCAATCTCTTTTGCCCAAAGGGTAGGACGTGCTGATAAGATATACTCATGCTCATCACTCTCTCCCTCTAAAATAACACGAATAGTTTTACCTATCATCGCCTCTAAAGATTTACTGGTTGTTATATTAGAAATCTCTTCTAATGCCTCAACACGCTCTTCAATTACAGACTCTTCCACAGATTTCATAGTAAAAGCAGGTGTTGTCTCTTCATTTGAGTAGAAAAAGACATTGAATCTATCAAAATTAAACTCCATCATAAAATCACACACTCTTTTAAATGCTTCATCACTCTCCCCTGGGTGTCCTGCGATAATTGAAGTTCGAATAAAAGCATCTTTTTTTGATTTCATATGTTCAAGCAATTCAATGGTCTTTTTCTCTCCAAATCCACGACGCATCATCTTTAATAATCCATCATCAATCTGCTGAATAGGCATATCGTAATAGGTCTCAAAAATATCTGAATCTCCAATGGTATCAATAAGCTCAAAAGTGGTGGTACTTGGATAGAGATATAGAATTCTTGCAACAGTTACACCATCAATTTTTTCAACCATTTTGATTAAATCAATTAGCCCATCTTTAAGCCCAATATCCCGACCAAAACTAGAAGAGTCTTGAGAGATAAATGAGAATTCATAAAAACCTCTTTCAACCAATGCTTTAAGCTCCTTCTCTATAGAGAGTAGAGTTCGTGAGTGAAGTTTACCTTTAAAACTAGGAATTGCACAAAAAGAACAGCTTTGATTACACCCTTCAGCTATCTTAATATAGGCGTGTGTATTTGAACCTGTAATAACCCGTTGGGCATTCTCATTTGCCAAATAGACAGAGGGAGAGAATATCCCTCGCTTTTGAGCAATCATCTTATCTATCTGTTCATAATCACCAACACCTGTAAAGATGTCCACCTCAGGTAAGTCGCGTTGAAGCTCTTGTTTATAACGTTCAGTAAGACAACCTGAAACGACCAAGAGTGAGCCATCTTTACGTGCTTCATGTGTATTTAAAATGGTATTAATACTCTCCTCTTTTGCAGCATCAATAAAGCCACAAGTGTTAATAATAATTACATCTGCTGTAGTAACATCATCAGAGATTTCATACTCTTGAAGGCGACCCAACATCACCTCGGAATCGACAAGGTTTTTAGTACAGCCAAGGCTTATAAGGTGCAGTTGTTTAGTTGACAAATTAGAACTCCATGTTAAGGGATATTTTTTTGTATTGTATCCAATAGATAGTTGACAACTCCACCCCCTAAAGGAGGTGGATTCTTCTGAACTCCAAACTAATGTTTAGATATTTAAGAAGCTTTCTCCATGTGTCCCACGGTAGTATAAAATACAAAAAAAGAATCTATATCACTATTACTTGATTCTCGCTTGTGATTATATAATCAAAACTTTAATATATGTATCTATCGCACAATTATAATATTTTAAAATATAATAAAACTTAAAAGTAATTCACTTCTCTCTCTATTGCACTTTCATCCACCACCTAAAGGAGGTGGTTTTTCGCTATTTTGTGATAAAAAACACTAAAGATTCTAAAAAAGCTAAACTCTCTAAAAAATCTAATCTTGCCCAATATACTTTCATCATCACAGAAAAGTGATAATTAAAAAATAAAAGGATTTATTGTGACAAACACTTTAAAATTACTATTAGCAACTATTGTTGGAACAACATTAACCATAGGTTCATTATCAGCTACAGAACATATAGAAAAAATTGATGCATTTAAAAACATAACAACACAATCAGTTTCTGTAAAAGAATCAAATTTATTAGCAGGTAAACTTACGAGAAGAGAGTTTCTTCAAAAAAGAAATACATTTTGTGAGTCGAATCCAGAGTCTGAATCTTGTATTAAAGTTTTGGGTTTATTCTATGCTGAAGACCTCTACAGAAGATAAAATATCTAAACAAAAAAGTCATTTTCTTGACTTTTTTAATAATTATCTTCATAGACTTCTTGAAACTAGAAAATGATATTTTTCTAGAAGAAGTCTATTTAATTAAATTTTTTTTAAAAGGTCTTCTATCTTGTATAAACATTTACTTTTTCTATTCTCACTTACTTTTACTTTATATTCAGATGTCTCTACTTTTCAATTTGAGGGTCAATTAACTGCTACATAAAACATAGTATTTTCTACAAAAATATATGAGAATTCTATTAAGTATTTTAAAAAGAAAATTTATTTTGCTTTTTTCTATGAAATTATGTTATAATAACATTATCTATTTAATATAATGGAAAAACTAAAAGATGACAAGCATAGTAGTAGCTAAAGAGTTAGATAATAAAAAAGAGAAGCCCAAGATTGAGGGAACTTTTGAGATAAGAATAAATAGCAATACTGATAAAACTTTTCTCTACAACTATATATATAAATACAAACATTGGCAAAATATTATTACCATTTTGGTAACTGATTTATTCAAAAAGAATAATTCTGATTATAAATATTTTTTAGATTATGAGATAGTAAGAGCTTGTATATCTGATACGGCAGGAAGCATTAAAAAACAGGTAAAAATTCAATATATCAAAAATAAATATCAAGATAATGAACTATATAAACAGCTATTAGAGGTTGGACGAGAGTTAAAAAATCATAATTTAGTTATGGTATTACGAAGATTTAAAAAAGATTTTGGTAACTATTTTA
>Ga0256843_1002795_pt1 | contig 12540 bp, 13 predicted proteins | sample AlvinellametaG_FD_191572 | JGI IMG/M metagenome (GOLD analysis project Ga0256843, IMG submission 191572) | Pompeii worm associated microbial communities from hydrothermal vent at the East Pacific Rise, Pacific Ocean - Alvinella | ecosystem: Host-associated > Annelida > Integument > Unclassified ... | reverse complement strand
GATTATAGCAAAAGAGGTAAATATTTTATTTCTTGATGAACCTACAAATCATCTTGATATGTATAGTATTGATGCTCTAACAGATGCTATTAAAAACTTTGATGGTGCAGTTGTGATTGTAACTCACAGTGAAGAGCTTTTAAGACAAACTGCCAATAATCTAATAATCTTTGAAAAAAATGGTGCAAGATATTTTGATAATGGTTATGATGAGTTTTTAACAAAAATTGGTTGGGAAGATGAAGAGCTAGAAAAAAAAGAGAAACCAACTGTAAAAATAAATAAAAAAGAGAATAAAAAACTAAGAGCAAAGCTTATTACAGAACGAAATAAAAAAACAAACCCTTTTAAAAAAGAGGTAGAAAAACTTGAAAATGAGATTATGAAACTAGAGGATGAACTAGAGCCTTTACAAGATGAGTTAATAAGAGCTTCAAACGCTTTGGATAATTCAAAGGTGATTGAATTATCTAGTATAATAAGAGAAAGTGAAGAAAAAATAGAAACTATGTTTGAACAATTAGAAGTTGCTCAAAATTCTTATGATGAGATTATAAAGCAATATGAAGATCAGCTAAAAGATCTTTGATTTACCAATTAATTGGTTGTTTATTATGCTCTTTTAGAATTTGATTTGTTTTGGAAAATGGTTTTGAACCAAAAAAACCTCTATAGCTAGATAATGGACTAGGGTGTGGTGAAGTTATTATATGATGTTTTGAAGAATCAATAAGTTTTGATTTTGCAATAGCTGGATTTCCCCATAATATAAATACTATATTCTTTTTATTTTGTGATATATGTTTTATGATATTATCTGTAAATATCTCCCAACCAACTTTATGGTGTGATTTTGGTTTTGAATCTTCCACTGTTAAAATTGTATTAATTAGCAATACCCCTTGTTTTGCCCAAGGTGTTAAATCACCATCCAAACAATTACAACTACCAATATCATCTATAACCTCTTTTATAATATTTACCATAGACGGGGGATTTTTAATTGATGCTGGAGTAGAAAATGCCAAACCTTGAGCTTGATGAGGCTGATGATATGGATCTTGCCCTAATATTACTACTTTTAAATTATCATAATGGCATAACTCAAATGCTTTAAAAATATTCTCTTTAGTTGGATATATCTTTTTTGTTTTATACTCATTATCCAAAAATTGTTTTAAATTTTGATAATACTCTTTTTGTTTCTCTTGTTCTATTATTTGTTTCCAATTCATGGGGTATTATATAATAAAAGTGTTTATCAAACAATTATTGGATATAATCCATATAATTAATTAAAAAAGGTTGCAATTATATGTGTGGAATAGTTGGATATATTGGTAAACAAAATACTGCAGAGATTTTATTAAACGGATTAAAAGAGTTAGAATACAGAGGTTATGACAGTGCTGGTATAGCTATGCTAAATGATAATAATATCGATGTATTTAAAGCAGTAGGAAAAATTGCAAATTTAAATGATAAAGTTGGAACTAATATCAATAACAATTATGAGCTTGGTATTGGTCATACAAGATGGGCAACACATGGAAAACCAACTGAGTTAAACGCTCATCCCCATCTTGGAGAGTACTCTTATGTGGTACACAATGGAATTATCGAAAACTACAAAGAGCTAAAAGATGAGCTTTTGAGTTTAGGACATAAGTTTGTTTCCCAAACAGATACAGAGGTGATTGTACATCTTTTTGAACACTATTTTAATGATCTAAATGATGCAACAAAAGCATTTGAAACAACTGTAAAAAGACTTGAAGGTGCATATTCAATACTTCTTATTACAAAAGCACAAAAAGGTACTATATTTTTTATGAAGCATGGCTCACCTATGGCTATAGCAAAAGGTGATAATGAAAATGAGTTTCTAATAGCAAGTAGTGATGCTCCACTTATAGGTTTGGCCAAAGAGGTTGTATATCTTGAGGATGGTGTATATGGAAAACTTACAGCTTCAAACATAGAGTTTAGTCAAGATGTATCTTGGGTCAATCTTCCATCATCAAAACAATTAGCACAAAAAGATGGATATAGATTTTTTATGGAAAAAGAGATATATGAGCAAGATGATGTTGTAACTGATGCTATGCTTGGAAGATTAGGTGATAACAGTATTAGTTTTGATGAGTTTGATTCTAGTATCATTGATGGGATTGATGAGATTAAAATTTGTGCTTGTGGTACATCATATCATGCTGGATTAACTGCGTCATATCTATTTGAAAGGTTAAGTAAAGTTAGATGTAGTGTAGAAATAGCAAGTGAGTTTAGATATAAAGAGCCACTTCTAAGTAAAAATACACTGTTTTTGGTAATATCTCAAAGTGGTGAAACAGCTGATACACTAGAAGCACTAAAAATGGCAAAAAATGCAGGTCTTAAATCTATAGTAATTTGTAATGTTGATAACTCTTCTATGACAAGAGTAGCAGATCATACAGTACTTACAAGAGCAGGTATTGAAAAAGGGGTAGCAAGTACAAAGGCTTTTTCTACTCAAACAGTGGTATTGTGGATGATGGCACTATATTTTGCCAAACATAAACAAACTATTTGTGATGATACAATATCAAGTGAGATTGATGCTTTAAGAGAGGTGCCAAGATCTTTAAAAGTATACGATATAGTGCATGAAAAATGTAGAAGATTAAGTAAAAGATATCTTCATGGACACGGATTTTTCTTCATTGGTAGAGATGTATTTTTTCCTCTTGCACTTGAGGGTGCTTTAAAATTAAAAGAGATTAGTTATTTACACGCTGAAGGGTATCCTGCAGGGGAGATGAAACATGGACCAATAGCACTTGCTGATCCAGAACTATTTACAATAGCACTTATGCCTCAACATTTACACTATGATAAAATAAAATCAAATGTAGAGGAGTTAAGTGCCAGAGATAGTACTATTTGTGCTATATCACCACTTGAATTTGAACTAGCTGATGATTTTATAAAAACAAGTAAGGCTGATCATTATATGCTTGAGTTTTTTGAGATGTTAGTAGTTCTTCAACTTTTATCTATGGAGATAAGTGTACGACTTGGAAATGATGTAGATATGCCAAGAAATCTTGCAAAATCTGTAACAGTGGAGTAGTTATAACTTAAATGTAGGAGAGAATGAGTTTGTATAAACTTTGATAGTTTCTCCTATTTTTATAGAATTTATTTTCTCTTTTGTAATATCAATAGCTATTATTTGTTGAGCTATATTTACTATAGCAGTGTAGTTATCATTATTTTGTTTTATACTCAAAACTTGAGCATCAAAACAAAATTCACTGTTTTTTTCATAATCTTCTGTTTTTTTTACTCTATCATTTTTTATAATTTTTCCATACTCAAGTACTATATTTCTATTTGCCAAATTTGATATTTGATATGGATTGTGTGTTACCATAATGGTAGTTGTATCAAACTCCTTATGAAGTGTAGCTATTTCATTTTGAAGTTTTAATTTCATATTTAAATCCAATGCAGATAATGGCTCATCCATAAGTAAGAGTTTTGGTTGATTCATAAAGGCTCTACATAAACTAACTCTTTGTTTTTGCCCTCCACTTAGATTATTTGGCATACTGTTTTTAATTTTATCAAGATGTGTTATTTCAAGAAGTTTTTGTGCTAATTTTGTATCATTATTAACATATAATAGATTTTGTTCTACGCTCATATTTTCAAAAAGTGCATAATCCTGGAATACAAATCCAATATCTCTTTTTTGTGGTGGAACAATTTTGGTTTTATCAAGCCAAATTGTGTTATTTACTTTTATTGTTCCTTTTGCATCTTCAAGTCCAGCCAATACTCTAAGTAGTGTAGTCTTGCCACTTCCACTTACTCCACTTAAGGCTATAAAATCATTTTTATTTATATGAAGATTAATATCCAAACTCATATTTTTTTTGATACCCTCAAGAGGTTTGTGTATATTAATATCAATCATTATAAAACTCTTTTAAATTTTTTATTTTGTTTTGCATTAAATATATATACACCCAAAAGTACTAAGAAGCTTATTGCTACCATAATACCACTATATATATGAGCTGAAGAGTAGTCCATAATCTCTACCATTTCATAAATTGCAACAGAAGCTACTTTTGTTTCATCTGGAATACTTCCACCTACCATTAATACAACTCCAAACTCTCCAATTGTGTGTGCAAATGTTATAATTAAAGCAGTGATTAAAGATGGTTTGATATTTGGTATAGCTATTTTTAAAATAGTTTCAAATTTGCTTTTCCCAGCAATATATGAAGCTTCAAGCATATTTTTATTGATAGATTCAAATCCATTTTGAAGTGGTTGTACCATAAAAGGTAGTGAATAAAAACAACTAGCAACAACAAGTCCAGTAAAACTAAACACAAGTTTTATATTAAAAATATTTTCAAAAAATGCACCAAGTGGTGAATTTGCTCCAAGCACTACAAGTATATAAAACCCTAAAACTGAAGGGGGCAATACAATTGGTAGAGCTGTAATTGCTTCTAAGAATGGTTTGATTTTTGATTTTGTTTGTGATAGAAACCAAGCAAGTGGCAAACTAAATATAAATAAAATAAGTGTAGTCAATCCTGCAAGTTTAAAAGATAAAATAAATGGTGCAAAATCCAGGTTGGTTAATAATGAACTATTCACGATACTATATATCCAAATTTTTTTAGAATATTTTTTGCTTGATTACTTAGAATAAAATTATAAAATTTTAAAACTTCTGGTGAATTTTTTAGTATTACAATACCTTGATCTATTGGTGTGTATAGCTTTGTATCTACATCTATATAATTAATATTTTTTTTGTACATTGACATTTGTGGACTAAATAGAGCAGATTTGGCAATAAACCCAATATCAGCTGCAGTTTTAGTATATGTTACAGTTTGAGAAATTGATTCTGCATATATAAATTTTGATTTTATTTTGTTATAAATGTTTGCATTTTTTAAAGCTTCAACTGTAGCTTTACCATAAGGAGCAGTCTTTGGGTTTGCAATTGTAATCCTTTTAATATCGTTATGCTCTAAAAGTTTCATTTTTAAAGAGAAATCTCTAGGTTTTACACTTAAATAAGATAATGAGCCTTGCGCATAAATAGCAGGTTTATTTAGAGCAATTTTATCATTATATAAAGCATCTGGATAGTTCATATTTGCTGACATAAAAATATCATAAGGAGCATGATGTTTTATTTGGGCTGTAAGTTTCCCACTACCACCTAATATTACCCTTACTTTTATATTTGGATATTGTTTATTAAACTCTTTTACTAATTTTGGTATAGCATAAGATACATTTGCTGCAACTGCCACAGTAATAGTTTTTGAAAATACAATTGTATTAAATAATAAAAACAAAATAAGCAGTTTTTTCAAATACTAAATCCTTACAAAAGTGAATATGGTGTTTATTATACTATTAATATGTTAAAAATATTTATAAATTTTCAAAATAAATTATTATGTAATAATAAGCTATTTTACAGTTTAGATTCGTTATGATTTACCACTTTTATACAAAATAAGTATAAGATACATACTTTATTTAAAATTTTACTTTCAATCTTAATTGATGGAAAACAAAATGGAAAACAAAGGAATGGAAAACGATACTAAAGAGTAAGACTCTTGGTTGGAAAACAAAAGAATGGAAAACAAAATGGAAAACAAACAAAAATACCTATTTACAAGCGAAGTAGTAAGTCCGGGACATCCTGATAAATGTGCAGATATTATATCTGATAGTATTGTAGACAGATTAATTATAGGTGATAAAAACAGTCGTGTTGCATCAGAGGTTTTTGTTGCAGGTAAACATGTAGTTATTGGTGGAGAAGTTACTAGTAAAACTAATCTAAGTGTTGAAGATTATAAAAAAATTGCAATAGATGCATTGGAAAAAATTGGTTATCATAATAATGAATATTTTACAGATGAGGAGTGTTTAAAACCTCAAAATGTAGAAGTTCAAGTATTACTAAATCGTCAAAGTCCAGATATCAATCAAGGTGTTGATCAAGCTGATGGTGAAATAGGAGCTGGTGATCAAGGGATTATGTTTGGTTATGCAGATTGCGAAACTGCAAATTATATGCCAAGTGCTATTACATATGCAAGAATGCTTATGGAAAAAGTATACCATTATGCTTTAAATCATCCAAATAAACTAGGTGTTGATATAAAAACACAAGTTACTATGGATTATGGATGTAAAGATAATTTTGAAACTTGTCAGCCTCAAAAAATAGATACTATTGTTGTATCTGCTCCTTGTGTATCAAGTATGAGTATAGAACAAGTTAGAGAATTAATTTATGATTTAATTATAGATACAGGCTTACCATCAAATTTATTTAATCCTAAAGATTGTATAATACACATAAATCCAACAGGAAAATATGTTTCACACAGTTCATTGCATGACAGTGGATTAACAGGAAGAAAACTTATTGTTGATTCATTTGGTGGATATTCACCAATTGGTGGTGGAGCACAAAGTAGTAAAGACTACACAAAAGTTGATAGAAGTGGTTTATATGCTGCAAGATATATAGCAAAACATATAGTTGCAGCTGGTTTATCAAAAAAAGCTGTTGTGCAAATATCATATGCAATTGGAGTTGCAAAACCAACTTCAGTTTCAGTAGATACTTGTGGTACATGTATAGATGGACTTGATGATGATAAATTATCAGCATTTGTTATGGAAACATTTCCATTGACTCCAAATTGGATCACTAGAAAATTTGATTTAGATCTACCAAGTGCAGATACATTTTTATATGCAGATGTAGCTTCACGAGGTCAGGTTGGTCAATCAGATTATCCTTGGGAAAAATTGGATATGATAGATGTGTTTGAAGCATTAAAATAAAAGGAATATTATGAGTTTAATTAATTTTTTTAACAGATTAAAAGGTGATAGTAACAAAGAGACTGCTGCAAAAAAAGATGAAGGACCAAGCCACTGGGTCAAATGTCCAGAGTGTGACTCTTTGATGTTTTTTAAAGAGGTAGAGAATCAAAAGCATGTATGTCCTAAATGTAATTTTCATATGAGAATTGGAGCAAATCGTAGAATTGAAATGATTGCTGATGAGGGAACATTTGAAGAGTTTGATAAAGAACTAATCCCTACAGATCCGTTAAATTTTTCTGATAAAAAAACTTATAAAAAAAGATTGGAAGAAGCTTATGCTAAAACTGGAAGAACATCATCAGTTGTAAGTGGTTCTTGTACAATCAATAAAACACCTGTTGAACTTGTAGTATTTGATTTTGCTTTTATGGGTGGAAGTTTGGGTTCTGTTGAGGGTGAAAAGATTGTAAGAGCTGTAAATAGAGCAATTGAAAAAAGATGTGGAGTTATTATTGTAAGTGCCAGTGGTGGTGCTAGAATGCAAGAATCAACATTTTCATTAATGCAAATGGCAAAAACAAGCGCTGCACTTAGAAAACTAGATAAAGAGGGTTTACCTTTTATTTCATTATTAACTGATCCTACATTTGGTGGAGTTTCTGCATCATTTGCATTCTTAGGTGATATTCTTATAGCTGAACCGGGAGCTTTAATAGGTTTTGCTGGAGCTAGAGTTATTAAGCAAACTATTGGAGCTGATCTGCCTGAGGGATTTCAGCGAGCAGAATTTTTATTGGAACATGGATCTATAGATATGGTTGTTGATAGAAATGATATGAAGAAAACATTAGGTGATCTTTTAAAAATGTTCACTCCAAGTGAAGAAAAAACAGTAGCATAAATCTAATTATGCAAAAATTTAAAGGGCTATACGCCCTTTGTGATTACCAGACACTTCAAAAAAAAGATATATCACTTGATAAATTTTTGAAAATTGTTTCAAAATATGATACATATTTTATTCAATATAGAGATAAATTAAATAACTTAGAGATTCAAAAACAAAATATAGATTATTTAAAAAACAATTGTAATATTCCAATAATAATAAATGATCATTTAGACCTACTTGAATATGCAGATGGTTTACATTTGGGTCAAGAAGATTGTAAAGCTTTACAAGATAAATTTAATTTTAAAGATTTTAAACAAACAATAGATTATTTAAAAACACAATATCCTAATAAAATATTTGGTCTTTCAACTCATAATATCGAAGAGATTAAAGTGGCAAATGAATTAGCTTTGGATTATATAGGATTGGGAGCATATGCAAATACATCTACAAAAGATATAACTCAAATACTAGGTTCTAAAATATCAGAAATTGCGTCATATTCAAAACATCCTGTTGGAGCTATTGGTGGTGTTAAAATTGATGATAGGATACCAAATATAACATATAATGTAGTTGGAAGCGCACTGTATGACAATTAATATATACTCAATAGTCAAACCTTCAAAAGATGAGTATGATAAAATCATAAACGATTTAATAAAATCATCTTCAAAATATGCTACAGTTAAAAACCACTCAATATTTAATAAAAATATTGCAAAAGCTCAAACAATAGATACAAAAAAAGCTCAACAATCTTATACTCAAGCTTTTGAACCATATATGAATGGATATAATATAGCACTTGATGTATTAGGAAAACAAATAGATAGTTTTGAATTTGCAAAAAAAATAGAAAATCACTCTACAATTAATTTTTTTATTGGTGGAGCATATGGTTTTGAAGACAAATTTTTAAAAAAATGTGACTTAATTATAAGTTTAAGTAAATTAACTTATGCCCATAAAATAGCTACATTAACGCTAACAGAACAAATATTTAGAGCTCTTTGTATAAATAATAATCATCCATATCATAAATAATTTAGTAATTTTTAGATAAAATTTTAAAATTTTTATAAAACATACGAAATAGGATAGAAAGTGCCAAACAAAAAACAAATAGAAGATTTAAGAAATATATTACTTGAGAGAAAAAAAGTAATAATTAGTAATGTAGAAGGAAGTCGAGATAGTATCGATGAACTTAAGAGTACAGAGTGTAATGATGACTACGATTTTGCTGAAGTAAGTAGTGATAGTTTTAAAGAGGGGATAATTGCAAATAAGCAGTTAGACGAACTTAAAGAGATTGAAACTGCATTAAAAGCGATTGAAGAGGGTACATACGGTGTTTGTGAAATGTGTGATGAAAAAATATCTATGGGAAGATTAAGAGCAAAACCTTTTGCAAAATATTGTACACCTTGCCGTGAGATATATGAAGCAGAACAAAGTTAAATAATAGTATAATATATAGATAAAGGATATTAGATGGGATTAGGTAAATATATTTTTGGATCGTTAATATTAATATTAGCAGTTGCTGGATTTACTCATTTTGGTTTGGGTTTAGGTGACTATCGTTTTGAGTATCATGGTATAGTTATACTTTTACCAATAGCTGTATGGGTAATATTACCTGCACTTGTACTTTGGGTATTAACTATTTTACACCTTATGTATTATGGTTTTAAAGCATATTTATATAAAAGATCTATTAGTAAAGATGAGACTAATCTTTTTAAATTTATTAAAGACAAACTTGAATCAAAAGATACTAAATATGGATTTAAAAATAAATCTTTTGAAGAGGTAGCTGATGTTTTATCTCAAGCTAATTTATGTATTACTAAAGAGGAATTTGAGAGTTCAAATAAAGCTTTAACTGATGCAGTTCATCAAATCAATAAAATTAAATCAGGTATTTATGTAAGTGAAAAAGAGTATAAAATTGTTGCAGATGAAGAGCTTGAAAAACAAAATTTAAGTAATAGAATTAAAGCAAATGGTGAATTTTATCTTGATGTATTATCTAAAAGTTCTCAATATGCAAAAGAGCTTGTAACGCAAGCTTTTGAAAAGTTAATTGATGAAAAATCTATAACAACAATCAAAAAATATATGAATGATGTAGAACTAACAGATGATTTAATTTTAAAAATATTTAAAAAAGATGCTCAAAAACAAGAGGATTTTTCACTAACAAATGCAGAAATTTTAAAACTTATAGAGAGATCTGATTTTGATAAAGATAAATATTTAGAGTTTACAAATATATATAAAAACTCAATGTCTCCAGATAGATTAATTCAGATTTTTGAAGAGTTGGTTAAAAAAGATGATGATGTTATGGATGCATATTTATATACACTATTCCAATTTGAGATGATAGATGAGATTAGAGATATTTTAGTAGCATCATCTAAAAATGAATATACACCATTTAAAGCATTATTAGATCTAAAAGATAGTGGTAAAAACTATACTTTAGATATGATCTGTTATAAATAATTATAAAAGTAAAAATATATGAGTACGACTATAGACTTCTCTAAATCATTAGTTGTACTTGCTCCCCTTGCAGGTTATACTGATCTTCCTTTTCGTACTGTTGTTAAAAAAATTGGAGTAGATATTACAATATCTGAGATGATAAGTTCAAATGCACTTGCTTATAACTCTAAAAAAACAATGAAGATGATTCAAAAAGCTTCAAATGAAGATCCCTATTTTGTACAGCTTTCTGGTAACAATCCAAATATTGTTAAAGAGGCTGTAGAGATATTAAATGATATAGATGGTATTGCTGGTATTGATCTAAATTGTGGTTGTCCAGCACCAAAAGTTTTTAACCATGGAAGTGGATCAAATCTTTTAGGAGATTTACCAAGATTGGGTGAGATTTTAAGTACAATTAAAAAATATTCAAATAAAAAATATACAACTGCAAAAGTAAGAATTGGTGTAGATGAAAAAATTCCAAGAGATATTGCAAAAGTTGTAGAACAAAGTGGTGCAGATATGATATCTGTACATGGTAGAACAAAAAAAGGTGCATATAAAGCACCTGTTGATTATGATGCAATTGCAGAAGTTAAAGATAGTGTAAAAATCCCAGTAATAGCAAATGGTGATATAAAAAACTATGAGATAGCTCAAAAAGTTTTAGAGCATACAAAAGCAAACGGGGTGATGATTGGTCGTGGTGCAATTGGAAAGCCTTGGATATTCTATCAAGTGAAAAATGGTTTAAAAGATGAGCAGATATCAAATGAGTTAAAAAAGCAGATAATAATAGAGCATTTTGAACAGATGATAGATTTTTATCATGAATATGGTGTAGTGATGTTTAGAAAACATCTGCATACATATTCAAAAGGTTATGATGGTGCAAATGAGTTTAGACAAAAAGTAAATCAAATTACAGATCCATATATTATGAGTGATTTGATAAATCAATTTTTTTAAAGGCAATTTATGCAAGAGTATTATTATGAATTAACAATTACACCAAGTAGATCTTATGATGATTTCTTACAGCTGGTTATGAATTTAACTCAAGAAGCTGTAGAGGAGAGTAATGGTAGTATAATTGCCAGAAGTACTGATGATTTAGAACTTATTCAGTATGGTATTGAACAATTTGCAAATGCAATAGATGTAAAATGTGAAACTACTTTAAGTAAACATAAAAATGAGGATTGGATAAATAATTATAAAAATGCGATACAACCTGTAGAGGTTGCAAATTTTTATGTAAGACCATCTTGGGTTGAGCCAAAAGAAAATTTAGTAAACATCATTATTGATCCAGCTTTATCATTTGGATCTGGACATCATGAAACTACAAGCAGTTGCCTTGAAGCACTAGATAGATATGCCAAAAAAGATTTAACAATGGTAGATGTTGGATGTGGAAGTGGTATTTTGGGTATTGCTGCGGCAAAACTTGGTGTAGTTTGTGATGTATGTGATACAGATCAACTTGCTGTTGAAGATACAATTAAAAATTTTGAAACAAATGGTGTAAAAGTTAATGAATCTTGGGTAGGTAGTGTAACACAAACATCAAAACAATATGATATAGTGATGGCAAATATTGTTGCAGATGTATTGGTATTAATATCAAGTGATTTAAAAAAGAGCTTAAAAAAAGATGGAATTTTAATCTTATCAGGTATTTTAGATAAACATCACGATAAAGTTTTAAAAAAATTTAAGAATTTAGATATAATAGAGACAATTCATAAAAATGAATGGGTAACTATTATTTTAAAAAACAAATAAGAGGATATATATGAATAACAATCAGAATAAAAACGATAACAACAATAATAACAATAATTTTTTTAATAAAAATCCAATTTTAATATTTGCAATTTTTTCAATTGTAACGATTATGGTATTTAAATCATTATTTCCACAAGATGGAACACAAACAACTGTAACACCATATGGACAAAAACAAAAAAGTGTTACTTACTCGGAATTAAAACAGTTGATCAAAGATGGAAAGATTAGTTATGTTGGAATTGGAGATACAACTTTAAAAGCAGTATCTAATAATCCAGATGGAACAAAGTCTACTTATCATGTAAGAAGAGTAGTACCTGATAATACATTAATACCACTACTTGAAGAGCAAAATATTGAGTATGGTGGAATAAATGAAGAGAATCTTCTAGCAGATATGTTATTTGGATGGGTTTTACCACTATTTATATTTTTTGGTATTTGGATGTTTCTAGCAAACAGAA
>Ga0256843_1002794_pt1 | contig 12547 bp, 12 predicted proteins | sample AlvinellametaG_FD_191572 | JGI IMG/M metagenome (GOLD analysis project Ga0256843, IMG submission 191572) | Pompeii worm associated microbial communities from hydrothermal vent at the East Pacific Rise, Pacific Ocean - Alvinella | ecosystem: Host-associated > Annelida > Integument > Unclassified ... | reverse complement strand
TATCGCTATTACAAAGGGGTAGCTGATTATATAAGCAGAGAAGCTGTGGAAAAAGGGTTAGTTCCGATTTTTGTAACGCTTACGCTTCCGAGTAAGTATCACAGATTCCGTATAAACAAAAGGACTGGGAAGCACGTATTTAATCCAAGGTATAAGGGGTATACGATAAAAGAGGGATATAAGTTGCTACAAAAGGCTTCAAGAGAGATTTTAAGACATTTTAAGCGTTATGATAGGGGTGAGGGTAAAGGATATAATATTCCTTACATAAAAGCATTTGAAAAGCATAAAGACGGCACGCCACACGAGCATTTTGTCGCGTGGGTTCCTGAATGGTTAGTGGAAGCTTTTATAGCTATTGTTAAAAGCAAAATTAAGCTTTTTGGACTCGGAAAAGAATACAAAATCGAAGTTTTAAAGGATGTAAATAAGGGGAGCGGTTATTTGCTTAAATACTTACAAAAAACGTTGCTTGATGAAAACGAAGAGAACTTATATGCGTTGGACGGATGGAGAAAAGAAAACAGGATAAGAATTTTTACGCATTCGCAAGCATATCTTAAAAGAAGAGACTTTGAAAAGATACTTCCACATTTTGTTGATAGTTTAGAGGACGAATTAAAGGATTATCTTTAAATACGATACAGAAGAGTGGTTTAATAGATATGAAAGTATCCTGAATCTTAGTGTTAATATGATTTATAAAAATAAAGAAATGCCGGCGGAATCCTTTTTAAAAGCTATTATCCCGGGGCTGGTTGGATTAAAAGGTATGCGTAAAATTCACAATTATGTAGTGGTTAAAGAAGTTTGGTCTTTTGAAAAAGAATTTGAGATGACGAGTATGTATAACGAATTTTTAAAAATAGAGATTAATAAGATGTGGTCTAAATTTTACGAGCTTGAACGTAACAAGTTCTTGGGGCGGGATTATAAACTCAATCAAATGAAAGAAGCTTTTATTAAGTTTTTAGAGACACAGGAATTAAAAATACGTTTAATCAAAGAGTTTTTATTAGAAAATGAAGTTCAGTTAAATAAAGTGGGGAAAAAAGCTTATAAGAAAGCTTTTAATAATTATACCAAAATATTAGATGAGATGACGGAAATTGTTGCCGAAATTGTAGAAAATTTAAAATTGCCATCCGCGGATTATTGGATTAATTTTGACATCCGGAAAGAGAGGGATTTTGAAGCGTTCAAAGAGTTTATGGAAGAGGAAAAGAAAAAAGACATCAGTTATAAGAGATTGAAAAAAATCGTTTATAAGACATTGAAGCAGTTAGAAAGCAAGCTTATCTATTTAAGCTATAACATCACAATAACTAAAAAACACAAAATCTTTTATGTGGATAATGACGGAAACGTTGAGAAAGTATATGATAAGGATTATGTAGAGGTAGTTTACGTCCCGGATTCCGAAGTGAAAGAAGAATTATTAAATCTTTAAAAGATAATGAAAAAGTAATGAAAAGGAGCATTTATGAATAGAGAAAAATTTTTTGAAAAACTTGAAAGTTTTAATGATGGCAAACATATGAAAAGTGCTGATGTTTTTTATCTGCTTGCATATTTTGTAAAAAGAAAAGTTCATCGGAAGTATAGTAACTTTTTAAGTAATTTGTTCTTATTTAACAGGCTTGTTCGGAATAAATACAATAGTATGTATAAGAACTCTTTGTGGTTGAATTGTTTATATGATGAAATTAAAATATTTTTTGAAAATGTTGAAAAGGAAATGGGATTAATAGTTGAAGTTAGGGAAAAAAATAATGTAATGCGTGGTGCCGATATAATAGTTAATATTACTGATGAGCTGTATTTTTTAATAAAAGTATATGTTACGGGGGCTAAGTTCTATTTTAACATTGAGCTTTACTACGATGATATTAAAAATATCAAAGGTTATCATAAGAAGATAGAGTTAAAATTTACAAATTTTGGTGAATTTTTTACTGTGAGTAGTCTTGCTGATTATGTCAAAAGAAATATATATGATATTACAAGCGATGAGCGTATAAAACATATGCTTGTTAAAGATATTGCATTAGATATTGCTACAAAGCAAGCCGAAAGAAGCGTAAAAGAGGAAGAAGAGATTCCTTTTTAAAGGGTTAAAAATGAGTGATAATAAAGACTTACAAAAATTAAAAAAAACGATTAAATTTTATGAAGAGCGGATAAAATGTAACGAAGCGCTATATAACAAAACTGATGACGTTGGATTCGCAAAATACATCCGCGCCGAAAATGAGATATTAGAAGAAACGCTGGAAGCATTAAAAAATGAATATAATAAGGTTCAGGGGTTACACAAGCAGGTTACACAAAATTGTTGAAAATGCTTTGAAAGTCCGAAATTACGGGGGTATTTAAGGTTGAGGCTTGGCGTCCCCGGCGCGATTCGAACGCACGACCTTCGCCTCCGCAGGGCGACGCTCTATCCAACTGAGCTACGGGGACAATGTGGTTGAAGGAGTGTGATTATATCAAAAATCGTTTTTTATTACAATGGCGGCGGCTATGGCAAATTGTTTTTCGTGGGAAATAGAGATATCAATGGCTAAAATATTAAAATATTTTGTTTTGTTTGTGCTTAAAGAGACAACCGGTTTGCCTTTTTTTGTTTTTGAAATTACGATATCGTAAAAAGAAAGTTCTTCTCCTATACCGCACCCAAGCGCTTTGGCTACGGCTTCTTTAGCCGCCCAGAATCCGGCGGCTGTTTGTGGAGATTTGACGAGTTTTATTTCTTCTTCGTTTAAGTATTTTAAAAGTGCTTTGTTACCGAATTTATCGATAAATTTTTCGATTCTTTTAACTTCTATTATATCGATTCCTATCATTACTGGATAACAAACTCCGTAAAATAGACGTTTCTGATTTCACCGGTTGTTAAAATTTCGTTTATTTTTCTTTTGATTTCTTCTTTTAGTTTTTCTTTACCTTTTGAAGTTTGTATCTCTTCTACGGTTTTGCTCGATAATATTCTAATAATCAAATCCCTAATTGCCGGTAGTTTTTTATCTATTTCTTGTTGTAATTCTTGAGAATCTAATTCTAAATCGATTTTGCATTTTAGGTATCTGCTTGAATTATTGGATACGAGATTAACTATAAATTGGTCTAACGGATAAATAGGACCCATTTCCGTCATTTTTTGTATTTTTTTCTTTTTCTCAATTTTTTGCTGTTGAGGTTGGTCTTGGGGGTTGTCGTCTCCACTAAGTAAAAAATAAGCCACCGCCGCTCCAACGATTAATAAAATTAACAGTAAAACGATAATTACGATGAGTAGAAGTTTATTGCCGCCTTCTTTTTTTTCCTCTTCTTCTTGAGTTTGATTCTCTTTTTCCTCAGCCATTTTAATCCTTTTGATAAGTTTGCTATAATTTTAACAAAAAAGGTCTATTTTGATAAGCAACTTTTTTTATATTATCGGTAAATTCGTAATAGATTTTATAAAAGGTTTGGGCGATTTTACCATTTTTCAATTTAGATTGTTGCCGCTTTTTTTCAAACGTCCATTTAGAGTAAAAGAGATAGCAAATCAAATAACGTTTATGGGATTTGGCAGTTTGGGAGTTATATTTTTAACTTCGTTTTTTACCGGACTTGTCGAAGCCGTTCAATTATATAATGGTTTTCATAAATTCGGTGTCGAAGATTTTATGGGTTATACGATATTTATCTCCATTTGTAAAGAGCTTGGTCCCGTGTTTGCTTCTTTGATGGTTGTGAGTCGCGGAATTAGTGCGTATGCGGCAGAGCTTGGTAGTATGAGAGTTACCGAACAAATCGACGCACTCGATGTAATGGCGGTGGATTCGAAGCAATATTTGATTATTCCAAGAATGATAGGGACTATAATATCGCTACCGTTATTGATACTCTTTTTTGATGCAGTTGCAAATATAGGTGCGTATTTGATATCGGTCTATTCGTTAGACGTAAACGGATATACTTATATTGATAATATAAGACAACTTGGAGAAATAGGAGATTTTACCGAAGGTGTGGTAAAAGGTGTCGTGTTTGCGTATTTAATAAGCGCGGTTGGGACGTATATAGGTTATAACACCAAAGGCGGAGCGAAAGGGGTAGGTATAAGCACCACGAAAGCGGTGGTTATTTCTTCAATTTTAATTTTTGTAGCGGATTACATCGTATCCGCTTTTTATTTGATTTTTTAATCTTTCATTCTTCTAAGATATGCCGGAATATCGAGTGCGTCACTATCTAATTCGATGCCTCCGACTACTTTTTTTGTAAAGGATTGTAATACTTCTTGTTTAATGTCATTTACAGGTTTTTTTTCGGTTTTATCTTTTTCAAAGCCGGTAGCGACTATCGTCACTTTAATTTCGTCAGGTGAAAGACTATTATCAGTAGTAGTCCCGAAGATTATATCGGCTTCTTCGTCAGCTTTTTCGTAAATAATATTCATACCTTCATCAATTTCCGCAAGAGGATAGTCGTCATGCATTGTAAAGTGAACAAGCACACCCATTGCCCCGTCGATTGAAAGATTATCGAGCAGAGGAGATTCAATTGCTTTTTTGATTGCGTTAAACGCCGCATTGTCGCCTTTGTCGTGACCCATTCCCATAAGAGCCAGACCTTGGTGGGACATAACCGTCCTTAAATCGTTAAAGTCAACGTTTATGTCGTTTTCGGAGTAGCTGATTACCATATTCGAAATTCCGCTGACCGCTTGATACAACACGTCGTCTACGAGAGCAAACGCTTCTCTTCTTCCAACTTTTCTGTCTATAATAGTCAGTAGTTTTTCATTTGGTATAACTACTATTGAGTTGGCTTCTTTTTTAAGCTCTTCCGTTCCCGCTTCGGCGAGTTTTTTTCTTTTAGGTCCCTCGAAAGGAAACGGCTTTGTAACTACTCCGATAGTGAGTGCGCCGATTTCTTTAGCCGCTTTGGCTATTACCGGTGCGGCTCCAGTTCCGGTGCCTCCACCCATACCGGCGGAAATAAATACCAAGTCCGCTCCGTTTAGAGATTCTTTTATCTCTTCAAAACTCTCTTCCGCCGCGCTTTTACCAATTTCTGGTTTCATTCCGGCACCAAGACCGTTTGTAAGTCTTGAACCGAGTTGTATTTTTTTGTGTGCTTTACTTGTTTTTAGTGCTTGAATATCGGTGTTGGCGGCGATTAATTCCACGCCTTTTATGCCTTTTTCGGCGACGTAGTTAATCATATTGTTACCGCCTCCTCCTACTCCTATTACTTTTATTACCGGTCCGTCGTATGTTTCATTGATTTTAAATAGCTCGCTCATATTAATCCTTTAAAATAAATTATTTATCCATGTAATGAATTTTTTGAAAAAGCCGACTTTTTGTTTGTTTTGAATTGTAATGTCGGCAAGTTCTTCTCGTTCGTCTTTTTTTTCTTCAGGTTGAATGTCCGTGGTAAAAACCTCTTCGGAGGTGAAATTTTGATTGGAATCTTTTTCGTATTTGTTGTTTTCACCCACACCGTAGAGTATCAATCCTATAACCGTCGCAAATTGAGGAGCTTGCAAATTTTCCACAAGTCCTTGAATCGTGCGAGGTTTGCCGACTCTAACAGGCATTCCGTCAAAAAATTGAGAAGCTATCTCTTTAGCGTTATAAAAATTCGTAAATCCTCCGGTTAACACTATACCGGCACCGAGGCTTGACTTTAAACCGCTTCTTTCTATTTCTTTGTTTAATAATAAAAACGTCTCTTCAACTCTTGCGCTTATTACTTGCGTTATAGTAACTAATGAAGCTTTTTGTTTCTCTTCTTCATTACCTATTACAGAAATTTCTATTAAATCTTCATTACTTTGAATCAATTCTCCAAAATGTGTTTTTATATATTCCGCCTCCGCTGGTGTCGTATGCAACGCCATAGATAAATCGCTGGTGATATGATGGCTTCCTACGGCTAAAAAATCCGTATATCTCAAAGCGTTGTTAATTACGATAGCCAAATCAGATGTGGTTGCACCTATGTCTATAACGGCAACACCCAAATCTTTTTCGTCTTCATTCAATACCGCAAGAGAAGAAGCGTATCCGGCATTGACGATATTGGCTATTTCCACACCGGCTTGTTTGAATGTTTTTTTCAAATTCTCCATGCCCGATTTTTGAGCGATTATGATATGAAGAGCCACTTCAAGTCTGCTTCCGCTCATTCCTTGAGGGTCGTCTATCTCGTTTAAATCGTCGACTTTAAAATCATACGGAATCGCTTGCAACACTACGTAATCGTTAGGAATAGTTGCGTTATACAAAGCCGTTTGTATCGCTCTGTTTATTTCCTTAATCGTAACTTCGTTGCCCGGAATGTTTACGATACCGTTGCTTTTTATACTTTTAGTATAAGTTGATGAAATGGAGACGATTGCCTTGTTTATTTCCACACCGGCTATTCTTTTTGCGTCGCTAAGAGCGGTTTTGATTGATTTAGCCGCTTCGTCGATATTGGTAATCGCTCCCTTTTTTATACCTTTTGATTTGGTAATGCCTATACCGGTTACGGTAGGTTCTTCATCAACGTTAGCGATAACGGCTGTCGTTTTATAGCTTCCGATATCAATTGCTAAGATAGACTTCAACTTGTTTCCTTTATTTTACGTATGTGACAATATTGTATTTAGCCATTAAGTCTTTAACTATATCGTCGCTTAACGATTCGTTTAGAATTTGTAACGCGATATTTTCAATATAGTTTTTGTGACGTTTATATTTTGTTACATCAAGCAATTTTTGTTCCAATACTGTGTAAACGACGGCTTTTGTAGGGTTTGACGACGGAATTAAAATATATCCTTTTGGTTGTTGGGAACTAAACACTGTAAATAAAAACTCAGCCGCTTCGTTTGCGTTTAGAGGTTTGATTTTGTCTATATCATATTTTGTTATGAAACCGGTTGTTTTACCTTTGTATCCGTTTTTAAGCGCGTTTTGGGCTTCTTTTATCAGGTTTTGTTGAATCTTAACAGCCATTAAATCAGCTGTGACATATGGTTTGGCTTTTTCAAACGAAAGAGGTTTTGGTTTTAACTCTTCTAATAATTTAGCGCTTATGTAGGCGTTTTTGTAAATAAAAGGTTTTAAATATCCGTTTGAAATCAATGTTTGCATTTTGGTGTTTGGAATCTCTTCGTTGTCTAAAGGCAGGGTTAATAATTTATAATTTTCTTTGCCTTCTTTTAAATTTTTATATGCGATTATGGCTGGTTTTCTGTTGATTTTTGCCAAATAATCCCGTTTTACGAGGTTTTTGGCTTGGCTAAACGACATAATTTCGCCTTTGGCGTTTTTATAATTTAATTTGTTGTTTTCGTAATATGTTTTTAGGTCTTTTTCGGTAGGGTTTCCTTGCAGAGGGGTTTTAACGATTGCGATTTTATATTTTGTTTGCGAAAGATAGTTGTTTTTGTGTTTTTGCCAATACTCTTTTATCTCTTTTTCGCTTAGAGTTACTTTTATGTCGTCTTTATTTATAATGTTAATTTTTAGATTGTCGCTGTTGTAAAGCGAACTTGCGAATGCAAGGACTAAAGGTTTTTGAGGTTTTAGGTTCATAAGTGTCAGTAATTTTTCTATTAGCATCTCTTTTTTGAGTTTCGCTTCGAATTCTTTTGCTTTTTGTCCCGTTTGAGCGAGATATCTTTTATAGGTTTTTTCGTCTTTAAAATATTGCAGTATTTTTCTTGCCACTTCTTCGTCCGTAACGTAAAGACCCATGTCTTTGGCAAATTGTCTTAATACGCCTCTTTGGATAGCGATGGTTAAGGCTTTTTTCTTGAGTCCCAATTTCTCAGCCGTAGCGTCGTCAAGTTTTCCGTTGTATTTGGCGTTTTCTTGTTCGAAAAGATTGTTGTATATTTGCTGGACGTCACCAATGCTGACTTCGGTATCTTTTATTTTTGCTACCGTAGAAGCTTTTTTGCCGAATTGAAATTGTCCCCAGCCAACAAACCCGGCTCCTATAAATGCTATAGTGGCGACCCATATGGTTATAACCAGCCATTTTCTGTGCGTTTGCATCCATTCTATCATTTTTGTCCTTTAAAGCGTTGAGTTTTTTGATATTATAATAAAAAAAAAGCTCCTAAAAAAGGAAATTTCGATGAAAAACCGCGAAATTACGGAAAAAGATTTAAAATACAACTGGCACCCGTGCACCCAAATGAAAGACCATGAATTTTTGCCTATTATTCCGATAAAAAAAGCAAAAGGAGTTTGGCTTGAAGATTTTGAGGGCAATAAATTTATAGATGCGATTAGTAGCTGGTGGGTTAATATTTTCGGACATTCAAACGAATACATTAACGAAAAAATAAAAACACAACTAAACAGGCTCGAACACGTAATTTTTGCGGGATTTACACATGAAGGAGCCGTAAATCTTGGAGAGAGGCTATGCAAATTAACAGGATTTGACAAAGTCTTTTATGCAGACAACGGCAGTAGTGCCGTAGAAGTCGCCATAAAAATGGCGTTTCATTATTGGAAAAACAAAAATAAAACAAAACCGCTTTTTTTATCGCTTAAAAATTCTTATCACGGTGAAACGATAGGAGCTTTGAGTGTTGGTGATGTAGGACTTTATAAAGATACTTACAAGGAGATTTTGATTAAAAATATTACAATCGACATACCAAAAGACCAAAGCGAAGAGGAGGCTTTTAGGGCGCTAAAGAAGGCAAGAGAGGTGTTTGAAAAACATCACAAAGAGATTTCATCTTTAATTATAGAACCTTTAGTACAATGCGCTGGATATATGAAGATGCATTCTCCTATCTTCATCAAAGGATTAAGAGAGCTTTGCGACGAATTCGATATTTTGATGATAGCGGACGAAATCGCCGTGGGATTTGGGCGGACTGGAAGTATGTTTGCGTGCGAGCAAGCCGGTATAAAACCCGATTTTATGTGCCTTAGCAAAGGTTTAACGGGTGGATATCTGCCTCTTAGCGTCGTTTTAACAACGGATAAGATTTATATGGCTTTTTATTGTGATTATACGGAGCTTAAGGCGTTTTTACATTCACATTCATATACAGCCAATCCTTTAGCTATAGCTGCGGCGAACGCCGTTTTGGATATATTCGAAGATGAAAAATGGGTCAAAGAAGACGGAAAATGGTATTCCGTGTTAGAGAGAAATAAAAAACTCTCGAAATATATCTGGGATAACGTTCAAAAATTTAAAAATTTACCTAACGTAAAAGAGATACGTCAAACGGGTATGATTACCGCCATTGAAATGATAGATTATCCTTGGCAGGAGAGAAAAGGGCTAAAGGTTTACGAATACGGGCTTAAAAACGGTGTTTTGTTAAGACCGCTTGGCAATGTGATATATTTTATGCCGCCGTATGTTATAAGTTACGGAGAAATTGATAAAATGCTCGATACTGCGTATGAAGGAATAAAAAGCATAGAAAGGTGAAAATGATTGATTTTAAAAATGCTATAAAAAATTCGCTTTTAAATCCCATAAAACATTTTAAACTTAGGTATCTGCCGCTGCTGATGATATATTTTGCGTATGGGGCGAGCGGTATTAGCGGAGTTGCGGAAACGTTTTGGGTAAAAGAAGAGCTAAAACTTTCTGCATCAGCACTTGTTGGACTTGGGGTGTGGTTGAGTGTGCCATGGACTATTAAGATGGTTTTCGGGCAGTTGGTAGATAGCGTCCCGATATTTGGCTCTCAGCGCAGGGCGTATGTGTATATAGGTGCTGGACTGATAGCTTTAGGGACGATTTTATTGATAGGACTTGCGGGAAATTACGAATGGGTAAAATTCGCCTCAAAAGAGAACGTCTACATAATCTCATCTGTTTTAAGCGTTGTCGGGTTTGTTATACAAGACGTAGTGGCGGATACGATGAGTACCGAAGTGGTAGACAGAAACCAACCAGAAGAAATAGTCCAGGAAGAGTTGGCTTACGTGCAGATTTTGGGAAGACTCGCGATATCTTTAGCCGGTGTGATGGTTGCTGGGCTTAGCGGGTGGCTTGCGCAGATATATTCGTATGAGACCATATTTAAAATATCGCTAATAATTCCTTTAATTTCCATCATCGGTGTGAGTATCGTAAAACTTGATGTAGCCAAACCGAGTCCTATTAATTGCAAAATACTGTGCGGGGGACTTGCATTTGCGGTTTTTGTAATTTTTATGGGATACGGACAGTATGAATTAAAAGATACGGCTTTTGGGTTTATATTCAAATATTCTCAGGAGATTGTTTTTTTGGTTAGTTTTGCGGTAATAACTTATATGATTTCGTTATTGCTTGTGGATATAGACGAAAAAACCAAAAACTTTATCGTTAAAACCGCAATAATTATTTTCGTATATCGGGCGATGCCAAGTGTTGGTCCCGGTCTTCAGTGGTGGGAGATTGACGTTTTGCATTTTGATAAGGCGTTTTTTGGGACGCTTTCGCAAATCGGTGCCGTTTTGGCTATTCTTGGAATGTGGCTTTTTAGCGATTTTATAGCCAAAAAACCGGTCCATTATACGCTGATATGGCTAACCGTAATTACGACTATTTTGTTTTTGCCGATTATCGGGTTATATTACGGAATCCCGCAAAGCATGGGACTTTCACCTAAAACGGTCGCTATAATAGATACGGCGCTTGAATCGCCTTTTGCGCAACTTAGTATGATTCCTTTATTGACGCTTATAGCCATATACGCCCCGGAAGGCAAGCGGGCTACATGGTTTGCTTTGATGGCGTCTTTGATGAATTTGGCATTGACAGCGGGGGGATTATTTACTAAATATTTAAACGAAATATTTGTCGTTAGCCGTAAAGTAGTCCAAAACGGGCATGTTGTAATGCCTCAGGATTATAGCAATCTTGGTATTTTGATGATAATAGTCACCGTCCTTAACGTTACTATTCCGATTGTAACGATTTATTATTTAATGGTGATAAAAAAAGATTAAAGATTGACTAAAATATAAGTTTTAGTTATAATATTGAAAAAACTTGAGTAAAGGAGAATAAAGTATGGCGATTGTAATGCTTATATTAATGAACTTAGCCGTAATGGCGTCTATTTATTTAACGATATTTTTGCTTGAAGCCTTTTTTGGAATAAGATTAAACGACGGCAGTATTAACGGACTGTTGATTCTTTCGTTTGTCGTTGGGTTTAGCGGCGCTTTGATTTCGCTCTTTTTATCCAAATGGCTTGCTAAAATGAGCGCTGGAGTTAGAGTGATAGAAACTCCGAGTAACCAAGCCGAAGAGTGGCTTGTAAACACCGTAGCCAAACTTGCAAAAGAAGCCGGCATAGGAATGCCGGAAGTCGGTGTGTTTGACGGACCTCCAAACGCTTTTGCGACGGGGTGGAATAAAAACGATGCGCTTGTAGCTGTATCCACTTCACTTTTTGATATGATGGAATTAAAAGAAATTGAAGGCGTTTTGGCGCACGAAATCAGCCACATCAAACATGGAGATATGGTTACTATGACGCTACTTCAAGGTGTTTTGAATACGTTTGTGTTTTTTATTTCAAGGCTTATTGCGAGTATTATTGCTCCAAGAGACGAAGATGGAGAGGAAAATCCGTTTGCCTATATGGCGATAAGCTTTGCGCTTGAGATGTTGCTTAGCGTATTTGCAACAATGCTTGCGATGTGGTTTAGCAGATATAGAGAATATAAAGCCGATGAAGGTGCCGTTAGGCTTGACGGACCGGAGGGAATTTATTACGCGCTTGCTAAACTCGGACAGATACCAAAAGAAAAAGTTGCACTTCCAAAAGAGATGAAAGCGTTTGGAATAGTCGGATTTTTGGATTTGTTTAGTTCGCACCCGCCTATTGAAAAAAGATTAGAACACATCAAAGAAGTTGCGAGAAAAATGGGTTATAACGTATAAAAGGAGATGGATTGATAGCCGTAGATTTAGGAAGTAATACTTTAAGAGCGATAAAGTATGATTGTATGACGCATACTAAATTGGACGAATTTGAAAGAATAGTAAAAACCGCGGACCAATTGGCTCTAACGGGCACAATTACGCAAGAAGCCGTGGAGAGAATTGTTAACGCCTTGGAAGATATGAAAACAAGATTCGGTGCTGATGACAAAATCAAAGCCGTAGCCACAGAAGCGCTAAGAAGCGCTAAAAACGCCGATGAGGTGTTGGAAATAATTAAAAAAAGAAGCGGAATTAAGTTTGAAATTATCTCTCCTCAAGAAGAAGCGGTTTTTACCGCCTTGGCGGTTGAGAAGTGTTTGCAAAAGTGCGGAATAGAAAATTACAATCACTTTTTATTGGTCGATATAGGAGGCGGAAGCACCGAAATAGGGGTTAAAAACAAAGATTCGTTTTTGAGTGAGAGTTTTAAACTCGGTATTGTTACGCTTACGCAAAAACACAAAACTCCCGAAGGTATTAAATACGAAGTCAAAAAGAAAATGAAATATATAAAGGATTTTTTGGATTTTGCGTTTAATACGCTAAGAAAACCTAAAATCTTCACCGCAAGCAGCGGGACGCCTACGACAATAGC
>Ga0256843_1002793_pt1 | contig 12548 bp, 9 predicted proteins | sample AlvinellametaG_FD_191572 | JGI IMG/M metagenome (GOLD analysis project Ga0256843, IMG submission 191572) | Pompeii worm associated microbial communities from hydrothermal vent at the East Pacific Rise, Pacific Ocean - Alvinella | ecosystem: Host-associated > Annelida > Integument > Unclassified ... | reverse complement strand
CGGATTTCTTTTTTCTTTTCGGTTTTGTTTTCCGGTTGGGTATCACCGGTATCCATATTGGCTTTTTCTTGCCGGTTGTTATAAAAATCTTTGAGTTCCTCTTCGTGATGCTGTCTAAACTCTTCAAAAGATTTATCTTCTTGTAAAGCATTGGATGCCAAATTGGTATTGTATTTTTGATGAATATATTTTTGAACATCGGGCAATTCTAAAGTTTCTTCGGGTTTTAGATCGTCAAAATTAAAATCATCATCTACAAATTCAATGGCGTAAGTCTGTTCTTTGGGCTTTTCTTCAAAACCCAGATTAAACAGCAACACTATGATTATCAATTCGATAAAAAGTGTAATAATCAATGCTTTTTCGGTATGTGACAAATTAACCTTCATTGTTTAGGGCATCTATCCATTGTTGGTGAGTTATGGCATTATTAACGTCAAAAGAACCGATTTTAGTGCGTCTTAATTCGGAAAGGTAGGCGCCGGCATTTAAAGCTTTGCCAAAATCATAAGCCAAAGACCGGATATAAGTACCTTTGCTGACAGTGACACGAAAATGCACTTCGGGCATCTCAATTTTTAAAATGTCAAAAGATTTTATTGTGACATCTCTGGGTTTTATTTCGATAGTTTCCCCTTTACGGGCATGTTCATACATTTTTTTGCCGTTTTTTTTGATAGCCGAAAACATAGGGGGCACTTGACTTTGTTTGCCTATAAAATTTGCAGCGGTTTCCAAAATAAGTTTTTCGGTAATATGTCCGGTTTCAAAAGTTTGATTGACCGGTGTTTCCATATCATAGGAAGGGGTTGTGGCACCTAAGTAAAACCGGCCGGTATATTCTTTGTCCAAATTTTGAAACTGTTGAATACTTTTGGTTGCTTTGCCCACACAAATCAATAATAATCCGCTGGCCAGCGGGTCTAAGGTGCCGGCATGCCCGACTTTAAATTTTCTAAGATTGTATTTTTTTAAAATAGCATAACGCAATTTGTTAACCACATCAAAAGAGGTCCATTCCAGCGGTTTGTCAATCAGTAATACTTGACCTTTTTTTAAACTGTCCAAATCTAAATCTTGCATGCTAATTAATACTTAAAGGTTGCACAAAAAAATGAATCAATAACAATACAAGACCGATGATAATCCGGTAGTAGCCAAATACTTTAAAACCCTTATGGCTGACATAGTTGATAAAACTTTTAATGGCAATCATGGCCACGATAAAAGCCACCACATTACCGATAATCAGCAGGTTGATTTGATGGCCGGACAAATGTAGCCCGTCTTGGTAGTAGTCCCAGAGTTTTTTGGCAGTGGCGCCAAACATGGTTGGAACGGCCAAAAAGAAAGAGAATTCCGTAGCTGTTTTACGGTTCAATCCTTGTAACATGCCACCGACAATGGTAGCGCCGCTACGCGAGACCCCCGGAATCATAGCCAAGGTTTGATAAAAACCTATTTTAAGGGCTTTTTTGTAGTCGATATCCGTATCGGTATTTTGCCCGTACCAATCGTCTATTTTTATCAAAACCAGACCGCCCAACACCAAGGTAACGGCTACTGTTAAAGGGCTTTCGAGCAGCCGGTCTATTACCTTGTTGAGCAATAAACCTAAAACAACCGCCGGTAAAAATGCCACAAATAATTTTTTGTAAAAATCCCATGACTGTAAAAACCGTTTCCAATATAAAATTACCACTGACAAAATAGCCCCCAGTTGAATGACTATGGTAAATAATTTGGTAAAATCATCATGGGCAATACCCATAAAAGAGGATGCTAAAATCATGTGTCCGGTAGACGATACAGGCAAAAATTCGGTAATACCTTCAATTATGGCTAAAATGACCGCTTGTATTTCATTCATAAATTAGTCGGGTTTACGCATTATGGCATATATCTCTATGGCCAATCCTAACAAAATCATCATGGGAGCTATACGGATGCGTCTAAAATTAAAAATGGCGTCGTTCCATATTTCCGGATTGTCACTACCACCACCGGACATTAAAATAAAACCCAAAGCAATAAAACCGATACCGGATAACATAAAAATATAATTTTTTCGTCCGAATAACATGGTTTTGTGTTGATCGGGTATAGCCTTTTGTTTGTTTCTTTTGTTGCTCATATTATAATGTTTTTTATACGCCGGTTAAAAATGCAATTGATCCGAATTGAGATTTAGCAACCGTCTTGTAGCAAAAAATGTGCTGATTAAAGTGATTAGAATACCTGTAGCAAAAATACCACTAAATAATATAATTAAAAGTTTATAATCTGTTAAAAAATGAAATTCGGAAAAATACTTATCCAAGTAATATAAAATTCCGAATATGGCAGCCGAGGCAATCAATGCACCGCTAAAGCCCAACCAAAAAGCTTTGATGAGAAAAGGACGCCGGATAAATCCTTTGGTAGCACCCACCAGTTGCATGGTTTTGATAGCAAAACGCTTGTTGTAAATAGACAGTCTAATGGCACTGTTAATCAGTAAGAATACTAAAATTACAAATGCACTGCTGATAATAATAACCCAAAAACTCAGTTTTTTTACATTCTGGTTTAAGCCTTTTATCAAAGGTTTATAGTATTCGTAATTGACTTCGGAAACAAATTGATGAGATTGCCATTTTTTTTTGATACTATCCATTTTTCGGGCGTTGACATAATCTCCTTTGAGATGCACTTCCAGATTGTCTTGCAGCGGATTAAAATTTAAAAAACGAATAAAATCCTCACCAATGTCTTTTTTTAACTGCTCTGCGGCTTCTTTTTTAGGAATAAATTTGGTGTTTTTAACAGCCGGAGACAGCTTAATTTGTTTTTCAAACTGTTTAATTTCTGTCAATTTGGCCTTATTATTAAAAAAAACGGTAATGGTAATTTTTTCTTTAAAATGATTGGTAATTTTTTTGGAATTTAAAACAAAAAAGCCCAAGAGTCCCAGTAAAAACAGGACAATGGATATGCTAACCACCACCGAAATATTGGCTGTAATAATTTTTCTTCTTTGATATTTTTCGAAAAAGTCGCTCAATTCTATTTTTTTCGTAAAAGTAAAAAAAAATCGGTGCAATTAAGATAAACTTTTATTATTTTTTGTAACTTTGACAATTAATACTTTTTTTATGAAAAAAATAGTTTTAATAGCCTTGCTTTTAACTTTTGGAGGTTTTGTAGGTAAAGCTCAAAACAGTTTTATCAACGAATACGAAGTCAATATAGGCTACTCTATATTCCAAGGAGATTATGGTGTTGGTGGCGATTTTTCTTCCACTTTGGGGAATTACGGCTTTTTAGTGGGAGGAAAAGTTTATTTTAACTTTTTAGACAGTGATAGAACCCTTTGCTACCCTTGTGTTCATTTAAAGTTTCCGGTCAGTATTTATGCAGGTTATTCTTTGTTGAACTTTAATAATGTAGATTTTAAAACCCTAACGCCTGAGGTTATAAAGTTAAAAGCCTTTAAAGGTGATATTATAGAAGCTTCTTTAAATGCGGGTGTTGAATATCATATTGGTGACTTAAGAAACTTTTCTTTTCCTCAGAACAGTGTTTTATCAAAATTAGACCCTTATGTTGGTGGTAGTTTTGGTGTTACGGCTTATTCGGTTAATTTGGAATCGGATTTAGGTGACTTTAAATCCAACCCTCATTTATTACCTGAGGCTTATGTTAATCGTATTTATGATGAACCGGGACTTGTGGCTAATATTAGTTTTGAAGCCGGATTTCGTTACAAAATTTCAGAAAATTTAAACATTACCATTAGTAATAAATGGATTTATTATATAAGTGACAAAGTTGACGGAGTAGTTCCCGACCCCGGTTTGGTCAAAAATGAACATGACGACTGGCAATTTTCTCCATCATTAGGGATTGTATTCTGGTTACAATCCGGAAAATTCTTCGCAGTCAAGTAAAACTTTTTGTTTTCATTTTTTGTTAATAATTATTTTTAATTGTTTTTGCCACAAAAGCAAAAAAAATACATTTAGCCAAAAATATATTGATATACAACGCTTTATAAAAATATTTGCCGGTATAAAAAAATGATTTCCGTATTTTTATTTGTTAAAAAAATAAGTTACTTTTGTGGTATCAAACTCAAAAATAAACTTAAACATGAGAACACTCAAAAATTTAATGCTATTTGCCATTTTTGCATTAATGGCAAGTAATGCTTTTGCGCAAGGTACTGTAAAAGGAACCGTTGTTGAAGCAAAAACAAACGAACCTCTTCCCGGTGCCGATGTTATTGTAGTCGGGACGACCAAAGGGGTTGCTACGGATTTCGACGGTAACTTTGTTTTAGAAGTGCCGGCCGGTAATCAAAAAATTAAAATTAGTTTTGTAGGTTATGATTCAAAAACCATTGCAGTAGTGGTTAAAGAAGGACAAACTACAGACATGGGTAAAATTGTTTTATCTCCCAATGCTTCTTCTCTAGACGAAGTGGTGATTGTCGGTGTTGCCGATATTGCCAAAGAGCGTCAAACTCCGGTTGCTGTTTCAACCATGAAAGCTGCCGAAATACAAGAACGTATAGGTACCAAAGAATTGCCCGAAGTATTAAACTATACGCCTTCGGTATATGCTACTAAACGAGGTGGTGGTTTTGGTGATGCCCGTATTAATATTCGTGGTTTTGATCAAAGAAATACAGCTGTTATGATTAACGGTATGCCGGTCAACGATATGGAAAACGGTTGGGTATATTGGTCTAACTGGGCAGGATTGGCTGATGTGACTTCTGCCATGCAAGTACAACGTGGTTTAGGTTCTTCTAAATTAGCAATATCTTCTGTTGGAGGTACCATTAACGTTTTAACCAACTCTGCAGATAAGAAAAAAGGTGGTGCAATAGCCGCTACTTTTGGTAATGACAATTATATGAAATTTTCTGCCGCTTATAATACCGGTTTGTTAGAAAACGGTTTGTCTGCATCTGTGTTGTTAAGCCGTTTTAGTGGCGATGGATATGTTGATGGCACAAAAGGAGAAGGCTACACCTGGTTCTTAAGTATAGGTTATAAATTAAATGATAAACATAATTTAATGTTTACAGCTACCGGAGCTCCTCAATGGCATAACCAAAGATACTATGCTCCTAAATTGAGTGATTACATAAAATATGGTGGTGTAGATGGTGAACCTAATATTCGTTATAATTCAGATTGGGGCTACCTTAACGGTGAGGAGTTTTCTTGGAGAAGAAACTTTTATCATAAACCTGTGTCTTCATTGAACTGGGAATGGAAGATTAACGATGCTTCTAAATTATCTACTGTATTATACGGCTCTTGGGGTCGTGGTGGTGGTACCGGCCCTATCGGTAAAATCAATGGAAAAAAATATTATTACGGAACCTTTAAAACAGATGAAGGTACTATAGATTTTGATAATATTATTAAATGGAATTCGGGAGGTGATGTGCCTGCTTATGGAGCTCCTAGGACATTAGATGCTGATGGATATTATACTAATGACAGAAGTCACGGATTTACCAGAAGAGCTAGTATGAACTCTCATGACTGGTATGGACTTATTATGAATTACCATAATGATCTTAATGATAATTTAAGTTTTGATGCCGGAATTGACGGAAGAACATATTCAGGATATCATTATAGAGTGGTAAACGATGTTTTAGGTGCAGACAGATATTTTGATAATAGAGATAGAAATAATCCTAATCGTTATATAGAACCCAAAGATTTTGTTGAAGCTAATCCATCTTGGAATCCTTTTATTGATATTACAGGTCAACAAAAAATTGAATACTATAACCAAGGTAATGTACGTTGGCTAGGAGGTTTCGGTCAAGTAGAGTATAAAACCGATGTGTTTTCTGCTTTTATCCAAGGAGGTTTTTCAAACCAACAATTCCAAAGAATTGATTACTTTAATTTGCCTCGTGATGTCGATGGTGATGGTGTAGAAGAGCCGCAAGCTTCCGATTGGGTTTCTTTAAATGGAGGAAATATCAAAGGAGGTTTAAATTACAATATTAATGAGCAACATAATGTCTTTGTAAATGCAGGCTATTATAGTAAACAACCTTTATTTAGAGCTGTATTCCCTAATTATACTGACAATAAAGTCAATGAGGGCTTGAAAAATGAAACCGTTCAAGCACTAGAATTAGGTTATGGCTTTAAAAATGAACATTGGAACCTTAAATTAAATGGTTATTTGACATCATGGAAAGACCGTTTTGCTCAAGTTTCGGCCATGTTAGATCCGGATAATGACCCTACCACACCTGAAGTTAGAGGAACGGCTCGTTTATATGGTATTCAAGAAATTCACAAAGGTCTTGAATTAGAATCAAGAGCCAAATATGGCCCTGTTAAAATTTATAGTATGATTTCTGTTGGTGATTGGTCTTACAGTGGCAATGTTACTGCACCTTTTGTTGATGAAAACAATGATCCTATTCCCGGAGAAACTCATACCCTTTACTTAGACGGTGTAAAAGTGGGTGATGCAGCACAATTTACATCAAGATTTGGCGTCAATTATACACCGGTTAAAGGTTTATATTTAGATATTAACCAGTTCTATGTGGATAATTTATATGCAAAAATTGATGCTATAAGTTTTAATCATCCAGATCATAAAGGTTCTTTAAAGTTGCCAGCATATAGTTTGGTAGATGCCAGTGTTACCTATAAGTTTGATGTGAAAAAAGTAGGTAAAATTACCACACGTTTTTCAGTAAATAACTTATTTGATAAACATTATATTTCTGAATCTGATACTAACAAATTTGCTAACCCCGGTGATGATACTTGGAACGGTATTAATACATCTAACCGTGTATTCTTCGGTTGGGGAAGATCTTGGAACTTCAGTGTAAAACTTAAATTCTAAACACTTTTTAAAACCTTAACGGTTTTTATTTAAAAGCTCCGCTTATGCGGGGCTTTTTTTATGTTTTTGTTATAGATAATTTAACAAAGAATATAGCTTGTTGGAAGTGCATTTTTTTAATTTTGTGACAACAAATTATTTACATTCTTAATGAAAAGAATAGCCTTATTACTTATTTTAGCTACTGGTTTTAAAGGGATAAGTCAAAAACAAAATACACATTTAAAAGATAGTCTTAACACACCCAAAATAATTACCGAACGGTTATCTCCCATTATGTTGTCCGGCACTACCGGTTGGGTTGCAGATAAGCAATCTCCGGTGCCAATCGATAATATTAAGGTTTCTGAAATCAAACTATTGGGTGGCGGCAAAGATTTGCCGGAATATCTCAATACTTTGCCCGGGGTTTATACCACCAAAGGTGGCGGTGGTGTGGGCGATAGCCAAATAACACTTAGGGGCTTTAGCCAACGCAATATTGCGGTATTAATTAATGGTGTCCCGGTTAATGATATGGAAACGGGTTGGGTCTATTGGAGTAACTGGATTCATTTGCCCGAAATAGCTTCGGATATACAAGTGCAAGCGGGTTTGGGCGCTTCCAAATTGGCCATACCTTCTGTGGGGGGAACTATCAATATACTTACTGCTGCAGCTCGTAAAGCGGCAGGCAGCAGTGTTTCTTATCAGTATGTAAGCAGCGGTATGTATAAAGAAGCTTTGGCTTATCATACAGGTTTATTACCAAACGGTCTGTCTATGGCTATACGTTTTGGACATTTTCATGGCGACGGCTATGTGGACATGACCCAATTTTCGGGTTATGATTACTATATCAATGCGATGTATCAGCCCAATGATAGACACCGTTTTATGTTTAATTTGATAGGCGCTCCTCAATGGCATAACCAACGCAATATAGCACCAACACTCAAAGATTATCTGCAATATGGCAGCGACAATACCCCCAATATTAAATATAACAGCGAATGGGGTATACTACAAGGAAAACCTTATACATGGAGCCGGAATTTTTTTCATAAACCGCTTGCTTCACTTAATTGGAATTGGCAATTGACTGACGACCTGCAACTCAGCAGTGTTTTATATGCAGCTTGGGGACGCGGTGGCGGCACCGGACCGGTAGGCGCTATCAATTATCATTACCCCGGAGATTCTATTTTTACCAATACACAAGGTCAAATACGTTTTGACGATATTTATACTTGGAACAGTGGCGGCTTAGTGCTGGATTTTGGTATGCAAAGACAAGCCAATGCCGGGGGACTTTATGTCAATGATATCAGTAACGGACTTACCCGTTATGCTTTTATAAATAACCATGCTTGGTATGGTAGTATTTTCAATTTGTCTTATCAATCCGGTCAATATCTAACCTTCAATGCCGGCTTAGATTTGCGAACTACCTCAGGTAAAAACACCTTAACCGTCAATGATGTATTGGGGGCAGATGCGTATTTTGATTTTTTTGATGTCAACCACCCTAACCGTCTTATTACACCCGAAAAGTTTGTCCCGGCTACCTATGATTGGAATGCTTTAAAATCAATAGATGATTTGAAAAAGATTATTTTTTATGACCGGTCTAAAGTTCGTTGGTTGGGAATTTTTGTGCAGGCAAAATACCAATACCAAAAATGGCAAGTTTTTATGCAAGGCAGTTGGTCTTTGCAATCTTTTCAAAAAACAGATTATTTTAACTTACCTCCCGGAAATCAAGTTTCTCAATGGGTTGACTTACCCGGTGGCAATATAAAAACCGGGGTGGGATACCAAATCAACAACCGGAATTATGTATATGCCAATACCGGATATTTTAGTAAACAACCTTTGTTTAAAGCCGTTTTTACCGACGGTTCGGGACTAACACCACAAAAAAATCTACACAACGAACACATTTATGCCATTGAAGGTGGTTATCAATTGGCGACAACACACTGGAAATTGCGTTTAAATGCTTATTATACAAGCTGGCAAAACCGTTATGAACAAGTCAATGATTATATTCAAAATCAGCCGGTAAGCGGTATTTTGTCCGGCGTAGAAGAAGTGCACAAAGGCGTAGTCTTGACAGCTAAAGCAAAATATGGTACTTGGCGGATTGTTAACATGTTTTCACTCGGCAATTGGTATTATAAAGGTAATATAACAGATGTAACTTTATACAATAATCAACACTTGCCGGTAGCTACCCGCAATTATTATTTAGATGGCGTTAAAGTAGGCAATGCAGCCTGGTTTACCGGCCGTTTGGCAGTTCGGTATAAAATGTCATCAAAATTAGAACTCTGGGCATCGCAATTTTATGTTGATCGGTTGTATGCCAACATAGATGCGGGCTGTTTTTCCAGTCCCAATCATCAAGGCTCGCTTCGTTTGCCGGCTTATAGTCTGATAGATGCGGGTATAAAATACCGGATGAAAATAAGAAAATTGGGCACAGCCATAGTGCATGCCGGTATACAAAACCTGATGAATAAAAAGTATATTGCCCAGTCCGAAACTAATATTATTGAAGGCGGTCAGCAATGGCAAGGCGTAGATTTACAAAACAGGGTATATTTTGGTTGGGGTAGAACTTTTAGCTTTTCTGTCGATTTTAAGTTTTAACAGTCTGATATTAAGTTGTATAACTACCTGCATTACTTCTTAAATCAATATATAATCCCGAAGGTTTAAAAACTTTTTGGGATTTTTTTTACTAAAAAATTAGTTAAACTAAAAAATTAGTTATATATTTGTGTCATAATTGAGATGGTGGCGTGTCATTCAGAACGTAGCGTAGCGGAGTGAAGAATCTTTTTGTCAATGAAAAACAATATTGCAGTGAAAGTATTCGAGATATTCCAAGCCCTCAGATGTTGGGGAGAGCGAGGTATCTCACGGTGGGGTGGATAATTAAGATTTCTCACTGCGTTCGAAATGACAATGGTGTTCGAAATGACAAAGGCTTGTCATTCAGAACATAGCGTAGCGAAGTGAAGAGTCTTTCTCTATGAAACAGTAAGATTCCTCCTCCTTGCAGTTGTCGGAATGACAATTCATCAATTTATCATATAATCAATAATATCATGAAACAATTAACCAAAGCAGAAGAACAAATCATTCAGATAATGTGGCAATTGGGCAAAACCAATGTAAAGCAAATCAGGGAACATTTACCTGAGCCCAAGCCTGCTATCAATACCGTGTCAACTATTGTGCGGATATTGGAAAATAAGGGTTTTGTAGGACATGAAAAACAAGGGCGGGGCTATTTATATTTTCCTATTATAGCCAAGGAGGCCTACACCCAGCATAGTTTACGCAAAATGATTAACAATTATTTTGATGGTTCGTTTAAAAATTTGGTTTCCTTTTTTGCCAAAAAAGAGGCAATAGATGTAACCGAATTGGAAGAGATATTAAAAGAACTCCATAAAAAATCCTAGTTATGTTATTTTACCTGTTACAAGTCATTCTTTTACAATTTGTTTTTTTGCTGTTCTATTATTGGTTTTTACGCAAAGAAACCTTTTTTCAATGGAACAGAATCTATTTGATTGCTACCAGCTTGTTATCCTTTATTATTCCGCTGCTTCGTTTGGGTTGGATGACTCGTAATCAAGAATGGACGGAACGTTTAGAGCCGGTTATTATTGGCAGCAATAATTTGAAAACAAGCCTGCAGCAACAAGTAGAAATGAATTATAATCAGCCGCTTTTATGGATTTATGTCACAGGATTGGTATTTTTTACCATGCTATTCTTAGTCAAACTATATAAAATATTTTCATTGATACAAAAACATAAAACCATCAAAAAATCCGGATATACGATGGTTTTATTATCCGGTGAAAAGGAAGTATTTTCCTTTTTACACTATATTTTTATCGATGAACAATTGTTTCGAAACAAAGACCTGCCTATTATCAAGCATGAATTGGTGCACTTAAAAGAAAAACACTGGTTAGACTTGTTGTTTTTCGAGTTGCTAAAGATCGTTTTTTGGTTCAATCCGCTTTTGTGGTTATACCAACGGGAAATGCAATTGTTGCACGAATTTATAGCCGATAAAACGGTATTGCGAAATCGTTCTTTAACGGACTATTTCAATCAAATTTTACAAGAAACTTTTCAAGTACGAAAAGTCTCTTTTGTCAATCAATTTTATCAACCTAAATTATTAAAAAAACGTATTATGATGCAAAAAAGAAATCCCTCCAAACATGGAGCAAAAATTAAATATGTGGCTTTTGCCTTTATATTGTTCGGCTTGATGAGCTTAGTAGATGCCTGTAAAAACGAAGCTTTATCTGACACGGAAAATATCATCACGGCAGATGAATTAAAAAACATGGATGCAGAGAACATTGCCTCTATTAATGTTACAAAAAATCCGGATAAAATCATTATAAAGACCAAAAACGGTGAAGAAAAAGTGTATTATCCAACCAAAGAAGATCCGGTCGTTAACCGGCTTGACAAAAAAATAAATAATAATGCAGATGACGATGATGAAGAGAAAGCTTTTCGTTATGTAGAGGTGCCTCCTGTTTATAAAGGATGTGAAGGATTACAAGGCCAAGAAGCAAAGGATTGTTTTAGCAAAAAAATTCAAAAATTTATAGCCAAAAATTTTAGAACGGATTTGGCAGACGGCTTAAAACTAAAAGGACAAGAAGTGAAAATACTTACCATGTTTACCTTTGATAAAGAAGGCAAAGTAACCAATATTAAAGCCCGGTCAAAATATGATATATTGGCAGATGAAGCCAAACGTGTAATAGCCTTGTTACCACAAGTAACCCCCGGACAGCAAGATGGCAAACCGGTAAAGGTTACTTATACTTTGCCTATTATTTTTAAAGTAGAAAAATAAATATTGTTATTTTTTTGGGTAATGAGGCTGTCTCAAAAGCCATTGTCTCAATGAGAAACCTGAAGTGCTATTAGTATTTGTTATTGAAAATCAACAGATTGACACTTCGTTTCTCATCGCAATGACAACTAAAATTTACTTTTGAGACAGCCTCATTACTAAAATTTTCAGATGAAAAAATTATTTATCAGTATTTTATTAATAGTTTTTGTTACCGGTTTTGCCCAAAATTACCAACAAAGAATTACACACCTTAAACAACAGCCCGAGTCTATAAAAAAATATATTGCGTTGGGCAAAATTTATGATGAAACCGGCAATTACGGTAAAGCTATTGATTGCTATCAAAGTGCTTTAAAGTTAGACTCAATCAGCAAACCGGTGTTGTTGCTATTGGCAAAATCTTATGAGCAATATGCCTTGCCCCGAAAAGCTTTGCAATTGAGGCAGAAGGTAGCCATAATAGATTCAACCGATTTGTTAAACATCTATAAGTTATCTTTACTGTATGCAAAATTGCATCAAAAGAATCGAGCTATTCGATTGCTTGAAAAACTTGAAAGTATTGATACGATCAATCCCAGTTATCCCTATAAAACCGGAATATATGAGCAAGATTTTAATAAAAAACTGGATGCCTTTTTAAGGGCTTACCATAAAGACAGCCTGCATTTAAAATCCATTTATATGTTGGTTAAATATTATAAAAAAATCGGTTTTAAAGATTCGGTGCAATATTATTTAAATAAAGGTTTACATATTAATCCGAACGATACAAAAT
>Ga0256843_1002792_pt1 | contig 12549 bp, 17 predicted proteins | sample AlvinellametaG_FD_191572 | JGI IMG/M metagenome (GOLD analysis project Ga0256843, IMG submission 191572) | Pompeii worm associated microbial communities from hydrothermal vent at the East Pacific Rise, Pacific Ocean - Alvinella | ecosystem: Host-associated > Annelida > Integument > Unclassified ... | reverse complement strand
TTATGTTTGTTATTTGCTCAATCGTTAACATAAGGCAATATCAAGTATAGTTTTGCGTAACCTGTAACACTTGCATAATGATGCGAAACACCTTGTATCTTAAAAGTGTTTTTTGCAAAGATGTTAAGCTCTATCTCGGACTTAAAATACAAAACATCATTATCGGTAAACGAAAAGACCGGATTGAAATATTTTTCCAAATCTATTTGATCATTCAACGTAACAACCGAACCTACAGGCACGGAACCGAAAGTATGAATTAGCACAAGCTTTTCGAGAAAATAATCTGCGTTAAGGTCGCGATCGATCCACTTGTTTTGGTTTTTCTTGTTGAGATTTAAACTTAAGGTTATAGGCTCGATTCTGACTTTTCCGTATTTTTCGTGTATTTTATTTAACCAAAAATCGTTCATCGTTTATTTTTTTATCGATAAAAATCTTTTTATCCGGAATAGTAACAGGTTCTTCAACAGGAACCTGAAAAACAGCATTTATGTGTTTTTCTTTTGTCGTAGAAGTTGTATTTAAACGAACTTGTAGTTTTGTAATTTTTTTTATCTCACAAGGTACAAGAAACTGTGATTTCATATATGCTGTATAGAAGCTTAACGGCTGTCTGTCGAACATTTGCCTACCATTGACAATAAGATTCAAATCAACTAAATAGTCGAAATAAAATCCCAAAGCTGAAATTTCGGTGATATCTGGATCCAAATCTATATCAATGTCCATTATTCCGGTACGACTCGGAGCTATAGATATATAAGCTCCTTTATAAATATAATGCTGCTTAGTAGGCTTTTTTGACAGAAAAACATACAAATAATATTGAGTTTGATCGCCGGTAGTAGCCTCTCCTCCCGAAAATTTTTTTTCTACATAAAGTTTACCTGAATGTCTGTCAAACGTTGGTTTAAAAGGGTATAACCCACTTACACCATTATTTGAGTTTAAAAAATACAGATGAACATCGTCCACAAAAGTTTTATTAGCTCTTAATGTAATATTACTTTTTGTGTATTTAGTCGTACCTTCGGTATAAATACCAACAATAAAAGGAAATTCAGTATTTAGATCAAAAACAAAAGAGTCTGTTTGGCTAACTCCTATATTGAATCGATGCACATATGTATCACTGCCTATAATTGTCATTTGTTTAAGTTTTTAGAGCAAGCCCCCGGAGGGGCTTGATGTTTGACCATGAGAAAGCGAAAAAGCTAAAAACTACTTCAATGATGTAGCAACACCGTAAACCATAGCACGCACCGCAAGATCTTTGTTTGTAGCGGGTTCGATAGTCACGCCGTCGGGTGTTACGATACGGAATTGTACCTTATCGCTTTCGCGCAAAAGAATACGCTGCTTAAGGTTAATACCGCCGTGAATGTTATCGGCCGAATCGCTCTTAACTACACGGCTTTCGGTCATTGCCTGAACAGGTACCGAAAGAACAACTTCGTTATTGACAAGCATTTCGAAGTCGCAGTTACTCAGCTTAGCGTTTGAGCTTGCAGCAATAAAAGCAGTTTCGAAAGGTTTGCCGTCTGCATGCTCATTGAAAAGCAATTTCACATAATCGACCACGATGTTAACATTTACCGGCACTTTACCGCCTTTGTCAAGGTTAGAGTACCCTGTTCCCAGTGTCGAATCGGCTTTGATAATTTCGTAAATACTGCCAATGGCAGTGCTTTCGACTGTTGTATGATATAGAACTTTATCGGCAAATTTTGCGCGACCGCTTTTAATTTCCTCTTTTGCCTGTGCCGGCAACTGATCAAATTTAGCTATAAGATACTTGTGATCTTTGGTCATCACCTGATTGATAAGCTCACGACGCTTTTGCTCTTCGAGCTTCTTTTGCAAAGAAATGATGTCAGGTTTCAGGTCCGGAGCCTTGCGGTCTGCAATTTCTTTGAGTCGTGCCAAGTCGGCATTAATTGCAGCAGTTTCGACACCTGCAAGCTTATCCATGATTTCGTCTACGTCTTCGTATGCCGAGATGTAGAACACAAGGGTTAAAAGTTTTACAATCTGTTTCATTTTGCGTTGTTTTTTTTGGGTTTAGATTAATTTTTCGGCAATGTTATCTTCCGGAGTGTTAACTTCCGGAACAGGATTTTTTTGATCGATCATTTGATCAAATTGTTCCGAGAGTTCCTCGAGGGCCTTTTGTTCGTCAGGCATAACTTGAGCATCTTCGATGATCTGGATGTCAGCAATATTGTTCGGCATAACACCGCGCAATCCTATTTCGTCCATAGCCTGCGAAAAACCGCCTGCGAACATACCGTACCCGGCCGCCTCGATGAGCGGGTCACGACCGGTTAGAGCCAAAGCGGCACCAACTGCCGACTTTGTCGTCTGTGCAAAAGGACCGGTTATTTTTTGTAAAAATTCATTGGAACCGCTTGCCACTCCTTCTTTGAGCTTTTCGATGCCCATATCAGCCAAGTAGTTTGCACCGCCTGCGACGGCCAAACGTATCAGGCGTGCCTGCATCTGCTCTTCGATCTCGGTAGCAGTAAGAAAATATTTACCCAGTCCGCTTTGTTTTTTTGTTTTCTTTTTAGCCATTTGTTTTTGAGTTTGTGTTTAAATGAAAAATAAAGACGAGAGTAAACCGAGCAATAAAAAGGCACTTGATTTACTGTTTCCGGAGTTTTGTGTTTCCGGTTCGGTTTGTGTTATTGTTATTGCTTCCTGTTCTGCTTCTTCGGCTGTTTTAGGCGCATTTTTGGTCAACCTGCCATAAAGATTTTTAGCTACATCTGTAGCTTTGGCAAACATTTTATCCCAATTGATTCCTTGTTCCTTGAACCAATCGAGCAGTTTTTTCCAAAACGGAGCCGAAGTAGTAACGGCTGTTGCCGCCGCTGTTGCTGTTACAGGTTCGCCAAGTCCGTTAAGTTGTATACCTTGTTTTGCAAGCCACTTTTTGGCGCGGCCCTCCATTATTGCTTTTTTTAAGCTATCGAGCGAACCGCCGGCAGCCGTCCAAAATTTTTCGAAACGTTTACGCACTTCGACAGCCTTTGACCACTGCGCAAGATCAAGATTTATTTTTTGTGCTTGTTCGCGGGTTAAGTAACCTATATACAGCTTGCTTGACAGGTGAAAAACATTCAACCGCAGCAACAGCAAAAACGCATTACGCGGAGCTGCAAAGCTGTATTTTTTTACTGTTTGGTTAACCTTTTCGGATGCTTTAACAACCTTTTTAAGGTCGTCTTTAGCCGAAGTTACCACGCGGTTAGTATAGTTAGTTACTGCTGTTGTGGCTTTTTTTACAGTATCTTTTGCCGAGCTGGTCACACGTTTGAACCAGTCACGAACAGACCCAAGATCACCAAGCCCCGACAATTCCGGGTGTTCGATATACTCTAAGTACTGTTCTATATATGGAGCAATATGAGCCTCAAAAAGAGGTGAACCGTCTTTGTCCCACCCAATAATAAAGGGGGCTACGTCTTCGGTAAATTGCCGGTATTTATCCTCTATCCCGGCAAGTTCAACAACTTCCATTTGTTCAGGATTTTTATAAAAAGTTTTTTCCTTTCCGTCGAGTGTTACAACTTTAAATTTTGTAATACCCTCGGGATGTACATTAAATCTGTCCATGACGCCGTCAAGGACAGTTCCGTTTACAACGACATATATATGTCCGTAGTTTGGCTTTCCGTTAAAGGCAACCACGTAAAAAACAGGGTTGTATCCCAGAGCTTTGAGTATGGTTGCGGCAAAAATCGAAAAGTCCTCGCAGTCACCGCGACGGTCTTTGAGCAATCTGGCTGCATGGCGAATTTCTTCTTTTCCCGGAGCGTCGTGAGCATATTGTATATCGTTACGCAAAAAGCGCCAGATATTATAAGCAGTACTGTAAGCATTACCGCCGTCAAAGCGGCGTGCAAAACTCTTAAACTGCGGTGCATCCTCATTTACTATTCGCACCACTGTATCAAGCGTTACCTTTAGCGCTTTTTTACCGCTGTAGCTGCCTAAGCTTATATTTTGTCCTGTTGCCTGCATCGTTTAAAAAACATCGTAAGTTTCGGTTTGATTTATAGGAACACTTATTCCTTCGGCCTTCACATAGCCTTTTACGGTTACTTTTATCTGTTTTGGGATACCGTCTTTGTAATACTTAGCCAGTAATGCCGGTACGGTTTTTATATCAACCTTAACCGGAACCGAAACAATAGTTTCTTTCATGCCTCCAATTGTGATATTCCAGTCAAGTTTTTTCAACGATGCTATAGGAACACCGTCGACCGACACATTAAGATATATATAGTTAACCGTGATACTTTTTTTCGTGGGATTGAAAAAGCGCAAAAGCACATCCAAAGACATCACCCAGTTATAAAAACTGATGTTCTTAACGCCGGCAAACTCATAAACAAGTTTGGTCCCGGCATTGGCTGCCTTGGCTTTTGATAAAAACTGTAAGCCTCCATATAACATTCCTGCTGCTGTAAATAGGTTCATAATGTTGTTTTTTTAGAAATAAACGCCCACCATACCCTCCCCTACGTTATTCACCTTGATTTCAACCTGCCCATGTCTTCCAACTCCACTCACCAGCATCCCTTATCCCCCCTGCAGAGGGACAAGTTTATGTCAGGGGACAATAATCATGACGTGTACTGCAAAACTATAAAGGAAAGAAACCTAAGGTAAGCGGCGGGGGTACACCCGGGGTATACATCTTTGTTAGTAAATCGAACTTGAGGATAGACTAAAGCAATAGTTTGTTTAGGATGCTTGCTTTTGACGGAACCATCGAAAAACCTCTAAAACGTCCTGTTCCAGAACAAAACTTTCGCGTGCACCGCGGTAACCGTCTACAAAACCAAGTGAAAGCAACCAACCGATATGTTGAGCCGTCCAATATTCTTTTAACTCCGGATTGCGTTCCAGAATCTCCGAAGGTCTCAGATACAAATGCTTTCCTTTGTGTTTTTCGTTGTTTTTTTCCATAACGCAACCTATTTTAAAACCTTTTACGAACCTGTGCTGAACCTTTAAAAAACCTGTGTCTTACCTTAAGGTTATTTTTTAAAAACCTGTTTACCTTGTCACGTTTTAATATATAAGGTTCATTACGCAACAGTGAATAATATATGAGCAAAAAACGCTTTGAATGACTTACGTCTTTGAAATGAGTTACATTTAAATAGTGAGCAAGCTCGTGTGCAGCCGTTTCGGTATCGGCTGTTTCAGGATTTAAGATGATAGTTGAACAACACCGGTGACCAAAAGGCAAGCGTAATGCAATAAAAAGTCCTTTGTTAATGAATCTGCTAAAAACAACGCGTGGCGGTTTTGTATTGTTCTTTATGCTTTGTTCGCGTATGAATCTTTTTAAATCCATTGTTTTTTTGTTTAATTCTGTTTTACACAAAGTTAAACAAAAATCAATAAAAGTAAAAACAAACAACAAAGAAAAATTACATGGTTTTTATATTTTTTTACCATAAGAAAAATATTTTTTTTCTGCCTTCCGGAAAGTTTGCAAACCTTGCAAACCTTGCAAACCAGATTTTAAATCAGAGTGTTACAAAGGTGATTTTATAAAAAACTGCGCAAACCATTGCAAACCGTTGCAAACCTTTATAAAAACATAGTTTTATTTTTATTGTAGTTGCCTTTGAATTTTAATAATATGATTCTATAAGTATAAGAAAAAGATATAAAACTGATAAAAGAAAAAACTTCCGTTTTTTGCAAACCTTGCAAACCTTTTGCAAACCTTTAAAAGATTGATTAATAATAAAATAATTCAGTAGGTTTGCAGGGTTTGCAAGGTTTGCAGTTTTTTTTTGAAAATAAAATTTGATTTTAGATATAACAAATCACGTTTATTGAAACCAAAAGTTAAAAAGTGATATTTTTTTTCGTAAAAAAATTTATAATATATTTTTTTGTAAAAACGCTTTGTTTAACGACAATAAAAAATCCCGATCGGCTCACACCGGTCGGGATTGAATGATTTTGTTTTTAGCTTTATCTGATATGAAATTTATACGCTTTGTTTTTGCTAAAGTAGTCAGTATAATTGTTTTTATACGTTTGATTAAGCTTTAAATAAAGAGTGTCGCCTCGAAATTCTATTTGTTCAAAAAAACACCACATAGGCGTAACGCAGTCATAATCGTCTGTTTTTAAAATTACTTTCTTAAATATTATATTATCGTTCTTTGCATTAATGACTTTTAATTCTCTGTCTTGCCAGTAAGATGTTGCAATATAAGCTCGATTTGTATCAACTGCGTAAACATCGGTATATTCTTTGACTTTCAGCGGGTTCAAAAAGACTAAAACCATGCCTGTGCAACCTGTTCCGCAGTCGGTTTCGACGTAAATTAAGCTGTCGGTTGCCTTTATGATATGTCCGGGATTTTTGATGTGAACAGTTTGAGTTCCATTTGGAGTTTGTATTTTTAAATACTGTGTCAGGTCTTTATAAACCATTTTTGCCTTAACTGTGTTTGTTTGAGCTGAGGCATTAATCGAGAATACAACAGTCAAAATTAAAAGCAGTTTTTTCATTTTATTTGATTTTTATAATGTCCAAAAATTATTTACACAATCTATATTATAAGCAACGGCTTTGGGTGACGGTTTCTTATTGTCCGGACGAAAAAATAATAAATTTTCCGGATAGATTTTTGAGTTTTGATAAAGTACTTTTATCGAAACTACTATAGCAGTCAGGAAACTTTCTTTTTCCTTAGGTTTGTTTATAAACTGTTCGTAGTGCAAAAAGCTCGGATGATTTATACATCCGAATTGATTAGGTTCATAAATAACATCTTTTAGAGTATTTTTAAATTCACTGCTTTTAACTCGGTTACGAATTACTTCAGCTACGGCCAGTTTGCATTTATATGTCTCGCTTCTTGCTTCACAGTATACTATTCTTATTAACAGTCCCAAATCACTGTTGTACAAATCTATTGGAATATAGCCACTGGGTGAACTGTTGTTTTGTAAGAAAAAACTGTCTTTTCCGTCACTTGCCGGTTGTATCTTTTTTAAATCACCAGTTAATGCAAAGTAATACCAGCATGGATTTTTTTTACAATCAATTTTTGTTTTTCTTTCCATGGCCTTTTTCATTGCAAGGCCGGTTCCGATAAACTTTAAGATACTTGTCCATTTCATAGTTTTAGTGTTTTATTGTTTAAGTGTTTCAATGTTGCAATGTTTCAACGTTGCAGTGTTACAGTGTTGCAACGTTCTAACGTTCCAACGTTGTTATGTTTTAATGTTGTTGTCAGGTTAATTCGATTGTTACTCCGTCTATTTGAATTATACTGTCGTTTATTTTATCAAAGCGGAAATAAAGTGCTGTTGTGCCAAAAACTTTATCCTGTGTTGTTGAACGACCGTTGCCGGGCTTAACGTAATATTCCGCACTTGTAAGCTGTTCCTTAAGTTGTTTGTCCGATATGGGTTTTATTTGCAAATCTTTGCAGTAACGTGCATAAAGCATGTTGAGCTCCTTGAAATCAGATGATTTAAAGGCTATAATATCGCGGCTGTCTATGATACGATAATAAAGTCCGTGACGGCTGTAACTGTGATCGTCGATGTTTAGAATTCTGTCCTGTTTTATGGCAAGTGCAACGGCTTCCCAGAACAGGCGCGTTTGTTTGAAGCTCTCGAGGCGTTCACTCTGTCGTAACATAATTTCTTCAAGATATAACGACAGTCGATCGGCATGGTCGGTTTTTATCTGTTTTTCGATTATTACCCAAACTGCTATTAAAAAAGCAGAGTGCATAATAACACGGTCGGGCAGGTGACGGAATTTGTCTTTGTATAGCTTAAAAGCTTTTTTGTATAAAGGAATAAAGTTCTGTTCAAATTCACTGCGCATTTGCAGCAGCTCAACGCCTACCTGTGCAAGGCCTTTGTCGGCCGCTTCTTTTATCTTCTCATAGCTTTGTTTTTGTTTGTCGCTGAACTTCGTGTTATAAAAGTCAAGTATTATCATTCTTGAAAAAAGCGCTTCGTTATTTACCGGCAGGTAATTGGCATCGACCAAAATACCGGTTAAGGTCTGATAACTTATTATTTCGTTACCGGTTGATTTTACGCCTATGGTACGGCCTTGACCTTCGTAAGCTGTTTTTAAAAAATCAATTACATAAGGCGAAACCGTGTCCGGATTAAATTCTTTAAAAAACAACATTGAGTTTACCCTCGAGTTAACCAGACGGTTAAAAGCAGTTACTGATGTGTCGCTTACCGAACTGCCGCGGGTGTAGTCGCCTTGCACGGCCGAAAGGATTTCGGCATATGATGTTTTGCCTGTGCCGGCAAGTCCGAACAAAAACAGATTCGGAAAACGTCCAAGGTGTGCAAAAATAATATCACGGTGCAGCGAGGCTGCAAGGTAAGACAGTCCTAAAAGTGCATTATTACCGTAAGCCGTAAAGAACTTTTCTGTAAATTCTTTTAGTTGCATTCCTGTTGCGCGGTATTCAAATTTTTTAGCTTCGTCAAGCAAAGCATTTTTTTTGTTTGCCGGGCTGGCGGTTTCCAAATAAAAAGCTTTATCATTATAGTGTATTATTCCCAGTTCATCAGGTTCAAGTATGTTGCCTTGTGTGTCGGCTGCCACGTTGGACCAAAAAAATAAACCGTGTTCGGGATGGAACCCGAGGCGTTCAATTTTTTCGGCCTCCTGTTCCCTGTGCAAGTTGTAAGTTTTAATGCGGTTATAAACTTGCGTTGAACCCCAAAAACTAAAACCTATATTGTTCAGCAATTTTTCGAACTCGTTTTTTTGTATTTGTGCCGTGTCGGCTTCGATAAGTTTTATTATCAATCTGTCTTTTTCGTAATCATACCTTTGAACTTTTATCAGATGACGCGCATTGCCCCGGCTGTCAAGTATACGGTAAAGATACTGCCAAACACAGTCCGAGACCGTGGACGAAAGTGTTTCGGCCGAAAGTTTTTTGTATATCTTGTAAGTTGACTTTTCGATATGGAAACCGTTGTATTTTTCGAACTCACGCGGATCTTCGGTGTTAAACGTCAGGGGGCGGCGGCGAATGTCTATTTTTATGTAATCGTAATTATCCGGATTTTGCAAATACTGCCAAAGCTGTTTTTGTTTTAAAAGGTCGTTTATATCCTGATTGTCCGGCAGTATTAAGCGTGTGAGACTTTTGACCGGTATGTTTTTAAGAATAAAATCAGTGTAGTACTCTGTGGCTTTTTGGCCTGCATCGTCCGGATCAAAGGCTAAAATAACGTCCTTGTCTTTGATATAGCCGGCAAGCTTTTCGACCTCCGTAAAACGGTTCGACGTTGTGAAAATAGCCAAAGCACTGTAACGCGGGTAAAACGAAAGGGCATTTATAACGCCTTCGGTCAAAAACACACGGTCGCGATCGGCAAGGTATGCACGGTCATAAAGTTTATTGTGTAGTGTTTGGTCACGGCAGCATTTTTCGATAATCGATTTGCTTTTGTTGTCTGCCGGTTGAATGAACCGCAGGTTCATTATTTTTTGTTCGCTGTCGATAAATACTACTGCATTACGGTTTTTGTCGTAGTAAAAAGCATTGTGCGGAAGCCGTTCGACCGGTAAGTGCCTTACGTCTTTAAGATACATTGCCGCCTGCTGGCGTGGGTTGCCGGCAATGGCATAATTTTTTTTCTCCCAATCGCTTAGCGGTTTGTCGTCGTACTGCTGAGGTTCTATGCCTAAGTAGTTTTTAGCCAGGTAAAAGTAAGCGCCCTTGAAGTCCAAGCCGTGTAAACGTTCTACGAAACTAAACTGGTCACCGGCAGCATCACACGAAAAGCACTTGAAATAACCTTTATCCGCTTCGGCAGTAAATGCCGGTGTTTTGTTCTTTTTGCTGCCTGAGCCGCAAAAGGGACACACAGGCAAAAACAGTGTACTGCCGCTGCGGGTGAACTGTTGACCGGTTTCTTTTTCTATTAAGTCAACTATATTAATTTCGGTTTTTATGCGTTCTTTTAGGTCCATTTTTTTCAGTGTTTCAACGTTTCAGTGTTTCAGTGTTGCAATGTTACAGTGTTTCAAACGTTCTAACGTTCCAACGTTGTAATGTTGCAATGTTTTAATGTTTTAGTATCCAAAGTCCGGTTTGTTTTGCTGCTGCTTTGGCACTGTCAAGGTTTTGATATTGTGCCACGGCCACACGCCAGAGTTTTTTATCCGGATCATACAGTAGTGTTGCCTGTTCTCCGGATGCACGAAGAGCATTGTCTTTATTGCTGTATGAACCGGCAATTAGCCAGTAACGTTCCCTTACCGGTTCGTTTAATTCTGTCTTTTCGGTCTCAGCGGTTGAATAAGTCATGAAATATTTTTTGTATGAGTAGAGTAGGGCAAGGCCAAAGGCTATTAAAAAGCCTATTGTGCCAAGTATTTTATTGCGTAGCCTGCGGCGGCGTGCTTTGCGTTCCATTTTTTGGCGAACGCGTTGCATATTCTCCTGTTGTTCGCGTTGTCCGCGGAACTGGTCGCGAACCTGCTGCAAGTGATATACATCTGCCTTTTCGGCAAGCTTTTCGGCCAGGCGGTAACGCTTAAGAACTTTTTCGATTGTATTTTTTTTGGTGGTATTGCTCAGTATTTCAAAAACTAAGCTTTCGATATCTAAAGCAAGGCTTTTAATCTGGCCTTCGTATAAAGACGAAAACGGTTCAATTGAGTAGTAACGGAACAGGGCTTGCTGTTGTTCTTCGGCTTTTTTTCTGCTTTTTTCCCGTGTGGTCTCTGTCATCCGCCGGAACATGTTCCGGATTTCGTCCGTGTCGTTGCTGTTTTCTTTCTGTGTACTGTTCTGATTTTGCTCTGTAATTGTTCCGAAAATTCCCTGAAAATTTCCGTTATTTTCCGTACCGTTCAGGTCGGCCGCACTGAGCAGTCGCGAACGGTCATAATGCCAAACAGGGGAGATGCTTTTGCCTCCGGGACCGATAGGGTAGTATGCTTCGTCTTCTTTGTCGTATACCAGCAGTTGGCCGCTTTGAGTGTCGTAAAAAACTTCCTGGCCAAATTGCAGTTGTGCCAAGGTTAACAGTAAGCTTAAATATTGTTGGTTCATGGCAGTTGTTTTTTTACTGGAAAAGGATTTTTAACAAGTCGAGTAACAAAAGTTTCAGGGTGGCAAACACTTCGATGTTTGCCGGCATATCGCGCCAGAATATGAATAACACCAGTATAAAAGTTGCTCGCGATATAACGTAGTCGCTCATGCTGTACATTCTCATTTTTTTAGCCATAGGTCAAACAAGGTTAGAACGGTTTGTTTTATGGTTTCGAAGCGGTAAAAAACTATTATGGCCAAAGCCACAAAAAGGGCAAGTTTAAGGCTTGTCCGGAGCGTGGGAAACAAAACGGCTTTGACAAGTTCCCATGCCGCCGCGGCAGTGTAGCGGACCGCGACGGACAAAACCATTATCAAAAGGTCGGGAACCAACAGTATAATTGCCATGAGAATTTGCAACGAATAAAACAAACTGTGCCAAATCCAGTGACCGCCTTCGGGATAAAGTCTAAGCAACCAACGCAGCAATATAAAGCCTTTTTTGTCCTTGTCTGTGGTTTTGCGCTTTATTCTAAAAGGCGCGTTTTGCTCCGGAACGTAATATTCAAAATCATTCATAACCAAGGAATTTTTCTAAGTGTTTCAAAAATTCGCTTTTACTGTCGTTATCGTTATAATCTTCGATAGCCTGATATATTACTATTTGTCCGTTTTGCAGTTGGTAAAGCTGCAATTTTATAGTATCCTGGTTTGCCTTTAGTGCCGTAACATCTTTTTGCAAAGTGTCTATTTTGCGCTCGACGATTATCAAATGTTTACGGTTCAAGACTATTTCCTTTTTCAGCCTTTGTTCGGTTTGTTTAAGGTCGTCCTTTGTCGCAAGGTTACCGCTGCAGGAACCGAGGTTTTGAGTAAAAAACAGGAACAGACCGGCAACCGAAATTATTGTTAACAGTTGTTTCATGACGGTTTTATTTTAAGTATTTATCAATTAAAGACATTATTTTATCCCTGTCTTTTAATGCACCGGAACTAAAGTCCAACGAGTAACCTTTGTTTTGCAGTTTTATCTGCGCGCTAACTTGAACAGGCGTAAAACCCTTACTGTCCAAATAATCGATAACATCTAAAAGGTTTTCGTAAGCTTGTATCCCGAAAATTTTATCCGAAACATCACGGTTATATATGCCTCCAACACTGTAGTAAAGGTCTATTACGTTGTCCTGTTCCAGCAGTTTTTGCATTATTCTTTTCAGCTCGGCTTTTGTTTTGATGCCTTTGTGTAATATATGCCAGTTACGGCGTTGTGGCGTCTTTTGCCATATCTCGTGGCCTTCATTACCCGTCTTTGCATCGAGCAATGTAAAACCGGCTTCGAGTAGTTTGTTTTGGTCTCGTTTGTGCATCATGGCGGTTTAGTTTTGGTTTTGCAGTTGTTTAAGTTGGTTTTCGATTTGTTGTAGTTGGTTTAACCGTTCTTGCCTGCGGTCAGGGTCGGTTAATC
>Ga0256843_1002791_pt1 | contig 12551 bp, 9 predicted proteins | sample AlvinellametaG_FD_191572 | JGI IMG/M metagenome (GOLD analysis project Ga0256843, IMG submission 191572) | Pompeii worm associated microbial communities from hydrothermal vent at the East Pacific Rise, Pacific Ocean - Alvinella | ecosystem: Host-associated > Annelida > Integument > Unclassified ... | reverse complement strand
TACCAACGGTGAGTTCTCCGCTTCGGTATGGGTAAGAAACCTGACCGATGAGGAGTATTATGTCAGAGGGTTCGGAAGTTTCGGGAACAACCCGGACAAGTTCTATGAGACCGAACTCTATACACAGTTTGGTGCGCCAAGAACCTTCGGTGTGACACTGAGCTACGACTTCTAAAAAGGAAACGGATGGACTTCTCATTTGAAAGTATTGCCGCAGCATTTGCGCAAATGTCGGGATGGGAAGTCGCCGCAACACTCCTTGGCATAGCCTATGTGATACTGGCAGCCAAAGAGTCTCAGTGGGCATGGCCGTTCGCCTTTGTCAGTACGCTGATCTACACGGTTATCTTCTGGGACGGGGCACTGGTCGCCTCTTCTATTCTCAATTTCTACTACATGGTCATGGCTATCTACGGGTTTATGCTCTGGAAAGAGGATGAACAGGGGGAAACTTTGGCTATCAGCCGCTGGTCACTGAAACACCATCTTGTTTTTATATCGCTGGGTATCATCGGTACGGTACTTTTAGGATACCTCACCTCCACCTATGCCGGAGCGAAGTTCGCCTACCATGATGCTTTCGTGATGGTCTTTTCAGGTATTGCGACATGGATGATGGCAAAGAAGGTACTGGAGAACTGGCTCTACTGGATGGTGGTCGACTCAACTGCTGCGGTACTCTACTTCAAGTCGGGCTATTTGGCTACCGTTGTTCTGTTTATTCTCTATGTGATCTTAGCCTTTTACGGCTATGCAAGCTGGCGTAAGGCGTATGATGCTGAACAGACAGATTGAGAAGTATCCTCTTTTTCAGGACAAACCTATTCTCTCCATAGAACCTGTGGCAACACAGGGCTACTGTAATCTAAACTACAAAGTCACAACGGATTCTCAAACTTATCTGGTACGAAAGCTGCTTTCTAATGAGCTAGATAGAGAAAAAGAGTACTTGTTACAACAACAGGCTGCTGCACTTGGTCTCTCTCCCAAAATCATATACTTTGACAGAGAAGATCAAGTGATGATGATGCCCTTTATTGAAGGAGTGCACCATCAAACGCTTGACATACCACAACTAACGGCACTTGTCGATACATTAAAACAACTGCATGGCAACCTTCATTATGATGAAGCGCCGATCGATTTGGAAATGGCAATAAAATCAAAAGAAGAGTCTATAACAGAGGCATTTGAGACCATACGAAACTATCCTAATGAAACGGTGATCTGCCATAATGATCTCAATCCGAGAAATATCTTATGGCAAGCAGAAAAACCGTATATGCTTGATTTTGAGTATGCGGGAATGAATGACTGCTATTTCGATCTGGCGGCAGTGAGTGTGGAGTTTAATCTTACTAAAGAACAAGAGAGATATATGCTGCATCGCTATTTTGAGGGGAGTTTCTTTCGGGAGAAGTTTGAAGCATATAAAGTAGTTTATGCGCAGTTATGTAAAGAGTGGTTTTCAGAGAGGATGTAGGGGCAATCCCTTGTGATTGCCCTTATTGAAGGTATTTTCAGAGGGCAACCACAAGGGTTGCTCCTATAATATTATTCTACCGTCACCGACTTCGCCAAGTTCCTCGGCATATCCACATCATTCCCAAGTCTGACAGAGATCTCCAGTGCAAGTAGTTGCGTAACCACCATCATCTCAAAGAACTCAACCATTGGATGTGAGCTATGTTGTGTCTGAATGAAATCATCAGCAAGCTCGAAAGGCTCAGGGCTGATGGCACAGATAGTCGCATCACGGGCAGAAAGCTCTTCGACATTCGACTTGATCTTCTCATAATGCAGGGTCTTTGGCATCAGGGCAATCGTAAAGAGTTCGCTGTCAGCCAGTGCGATAGGCCCATGTTTCATCTCTCCGGCAGGGTATCCTTCGGCATGCAGATAGCTGATCTCTTTAAGTTTGAGTGCACCTTCAAGTGCAAGGGGGAAGAAGATATCGCGTCCGATGAAGAAGAAGCCATGCCCATGCAAGTAGCGTTTGCTTAAACGGTGTAACCTTGCATGAAGTGTATCGGTCACGACCAATGCCTTTGGCGTGTGGCGCATCGCATCGATCTCACTTTTGAGTGTTTCCGTAGTGATCGTTCCTTTTTCCTGTCCTACATAGAGTGAGAGCATCCAAAGTACCATGGTCTGGGTTGCAAATGCTTTGGTACTGGCAACGCCTTTTTCTATCCCTGCACGGGTTAGGATGGCGGCATCGCTCTCACGGACGATGGACGAGTTGTCGACATTACAGATACTCAGGCTTTTGAGGCCGGCACGCTTTGCCATTTTGAGCGCTTCAAGCGTATCGGCGGTCTCACCACTTTGTGAGATCGTGATGAAGAGCGTATCTTCTGTCAAAAGTGGCTCTTTATAGCGGAACTCCGAAGCGATCTCCACATCACAGCGTATCTTTGCCAAGCGTTCAAATAGATATGCTGCGGTGAGTGCGGAGTGGTAGGATGTACCGCATGCACAGATCTTGATGGCATTGATCCCATCGAAGAACCCCTCTTCAAGCTCATCAAGCTCGATACGTTCATCCAGTACACGACCCATCATTGTCTCGGTCATGACATAGCTCTGCTCATAGATCTCTTTTTCCATAAAGAAGCGGTATCCGTCCTTTTGTGCGGAGATCTTGTCTGCACTAAGTGTCTGTTTACTGAACGACTTCTCTCCATTCGCATCAAAAAGGTGTACCTCTCCGGCTTTTACATATCCATATTCACCATCTTCAAGGTAGTAGACCTCTTTGGCTTTTCCGATAATGGGTGTATCTGAGGAGGCAAAGTAGACCTCATTCCCGTCAAAACCTATGAGCATCGGAGAACCGTTCTTTGCAAAGAAGATCGTATCGGGAGCAACTTCGGAAATGAGTAGGGTAGCATAAGCGCCTTCCAAGCGGCTTACGGTCGTTTGGAAGGCCTCGAACGGTTCCATTCCTTCATTGTGGTACTTTTCAAAAAGATGTACGATGGTCTCGGTATCGGTCTGACTAAGAAAGTCAACTCCCTCACCTTGCAACTCCTCTTTTAGTGCCTGATAGTTCTCGATGATCCCGTTATGTACGACGTATGAGTATTGCCCTAGATGAGGATGGGCATTGAGCTCTGTAGGTTTACCGTGTGTCGCCCATCGTGTATGCCCGATAGAGATACCAAAGCCTTCAGAGTGATAGCTCTTTGTTTTCTCTCTGAGGTTCTCCAGTTTGCCGATCGCTTTGAACTGATGGAGGTTGTTCCCCTCGATGATCGCGATTCCGGCAGAGTCATATCCTCTATACTCAAGCTCTTGTAATCCGTCTAACAGGATCTCTTTTTTCTCTTTAAGGCCAATATATCCTACAATACCGCACATTTATATCTCCACTCCCTTGTTCTTGGTAGTCAGTTTCTCAATAATAAGTTCCGTATTATGGCAAAAGTTTCCATTCTTTTCGATGAGGAACATATCTCGTACTCTATTTTTAAGTGTATGGATCTTTGCCGTTACAATATCGATCCCCATTTGGTCGAAAAGGTCGATGACGTATGCCAGAAGCCCCTGCTGGTTTTTGGTACGCAGATGCATGATCGCATAGCTTTTAGAGTGTTCACAATCAATATCGATATCCTTACGGTGAATTGTTGGAACGGTATCGATGCTTTTCTTGGTCGGGTCGAACGCATCTGCGATGATCTGTTCGATTAAAGGGATATCACTTTGGTCGATCTTGGTGGCAAAATCGATCTTGAAATATTTGAGCTCATTGAAAAGTTTACTAATATCCATGTTCACCACCTCCAAATGGGCGAGTCTCCCAAGTAGATAGCTAAGATTGAGTGAACCTGAACGAATGATCTCTATGGTTAGGTAAGGCTCGTTGTGAATAACGTAGGTATAGTGTTGTGTCTCAAAAGCATTTTTGGAAATTTCAATGATTCGTTCGGGCTTATAGCGTAAAAAAAGAAGGTTTGAAGGCATTTGCAGTATCTTTTTTTGTTGACTTTTCTTCAAAGCTTTAAAGGCTTCGTGACGCTTGAGTGCCTGCTCTTTTTTTGCACGTTTTGCCGCTTCATCAAGCATCGCAGTCCGTCCAAGTACTTCCAGTGCGTGTTTATAGAGGGTGTGGATCAACTCGGCACTAAAAGAGTTGTAGACATCTCCACCAACACCTCGCATATCGGCATAGGTGAGGATATAGATCATATCAAGCAGCTTTTTGTTCGGAAAGTGTGAAGCAAAGCCGAAGATCACCTTTTCACTGTAGAGATCCTCTCTTTGTGCAATATTGCTCATTAGGGTATGGTACTGTATCAGTCTCTCTCCCATCTCTATGAGTGAGGTATCTATCTGGAGTTTTTGTGCGAATATCTTGAACAAAGAGGCCCCAACATAGTGGTGGTCTCGTTTTCTGCCTTTCCCGGCATCATGCAAGAAGGTCACCAGTTTTAACATAGCCCGTTCATCTTTGCTCAATCCTCCATAGAGTTGTGCAACGTTTTGATCTTCAATATGCTCAAGGTGATAGACACTCTGTAGTGAATGAATATCGACAGCATATTGGTGATAGCCATCGAATTGTGGTAGATCGACCACTTTTTTGATAGGCGGTATGGTATAGCGTAGCAGTCTTGCAAAAGAGAGTGTACATAGAATATCGTAAGCGTTGGGTTGATAGAAGATCGTTCTGATGGTCTGATAGAGTGTGCCATCGGGACGTTCTGGTTTAGGCGCATCGATGAGTGCACGCATAAGTGTCGGGTGTGCACGGAAAGGGTTCTTCGCCTCCTTGCAAAGGTGCTTGAGCATGGTGTTGAACTCTTTTCCTTTTGCGTAGACATACGGTTTGTCCGAAGGGATGGTCACATACTCACGTGTTAGTCTCTCCAGCCATATCGTACTGTAAAGACGAATGATCTTTAATGATTCGGTAACCTTTTTTGCGAACTTTAAATGCCCTTGCTGGCTCTCTTCATATCCTAGAAGCTTTGCAATAGTGGGGATCAGGTCGATACGTAGCCGATCCTCTTTCTTTTTGGTTGCAAGATGCAGAGCGGAACGTACACGAAAGAGGAACTCCAGTGCGATACGGAAAGGGCGATACTCCTTCTCCTCCACAATACTCACAGGAAGGTCTTTGATCGTGTTGACATTGTAGATCGCTTTTCCGATCCAAAAGACAAGGTTCGCATCACGAAAACCACCGACCCCTTCTTTAAGGTTCGGCTCCATTGTCAATGGGAACTTACGGTGTTTTAGCGCCTGCTCTTCGAGTTTCTGTTCTATGAAGCCGCGAATATCATCATGCCGTATCTGACTGATGGCATTTTGTGTCTCTGTCCAGATAAAGTGCGACCCTTCAATGAAGCGTGACTCGATCAATGCCGTTTTGATCGTGATATCTGTTTTCGAGACCTCATAAAGCTCTTCGACCGTATGGACACGATGACCTAGCTTTAATCCCGCATCCCATAAGATATAGAGGATCTTTTCAATAAGCTCTTTGACATGGTATCCGGGAATATCCTTATAGACGATCATCAAGTCGATATCGGAGTAGACACAGAGCTGCTCCCTTCCGTAGCTTCCCAGTGCGACCAGTGCAATGGGAATAGAGTTCTTCATCGGTAGGTAGTCTTGGAACATCGACCGTAGTGCAACTTTGTAGATCAGTTTTAAGAAGGTATCGATACGCTTGGTATGCTTTACCAGAAAATCCTTCCCCCCGGTTGTAGAGAAGGTCTCTTCAAGTGTTGCAAAGTAGGCTTTGATCTCACGCTTCAACACCTTTGCGATCTCAAGATCCGATGCGTTTTCATACAATAGGGCTTCAATCTCTTGTTTGATTCTTTCCACGTTATGCACTCCTAAACTATTAGTGATATAATACCGAAATTTACTATATGGACAGCATGATGGATCTGATATCTAAAGTACGAAACCGCCAACGTCTTACCCAAGCGGAGGGTGAAGCACTCTACGACCTTGACCTTTTCATATTGGGTGAACTTGCCGATGAGATACGGCAGGAGAAGCATGGAAAGAAGAGTTTTTTCAATGTCAATCGCCATATCAACCCGACCAATGTATGTGCGGATATCTGTAAGTTCTGTGCCTACTCGGCAAGCCGTAAGAACCCCAATCAGTATACGATGGATCATGAGCAGATCCTTCAGATCGCAACACAGGCGGTTGCCAACGGTGCGAAAGAGCTGCATATCGTATCGGCACACAACCCCAATGACGGAGTAGAGTGGTATATGGGAGCATTTCGTAAGATCAAAGAGAAGTTCCCGGAAGTACATATCAAAGCGATGACCGCTGCTGAGATCGACTTCCTTCACCGAGAGTATGATTTAAGTTACGATGAGGTTCTTGATATGATGATCGAGAATGGGGTCGATTCCATGCCGGGTGGTGGAGCGGAGATATTTGACGAGAAGGTACGTGAGTATCTCTGTAAAGGCAAAGTGACCTCCGATCAATGGCTTGAGATCCACCGTAAGTGGCATGAACGCGGACGTGAGTCCAATGCGACCATGCTTTTTGGGCATGTGGAGACACGTGCACACCGTATCGACCATATGCTTAGACTACGTGATCTCCAAGACAAGACAGGCGGCTTCAATGCCTTTATCCCACTGGTCTACCAAAAGGAGAACAACTTTTTGAAAGTAGAGAACTTCCCTACAGGGCAAGAGATCCTCAAAACCTATGCGATCAGCCGGATCCTTCTGGACAACATCCCCCATATCAAAGCCTACTGGGCAACGTCAACGATCAACTTGGCACTGATCGCACAGGAGTTCGGAGCAGATGACCTTGACGGTACGATCGAAAAAGAGTCCATCCAATCCGCAGCAGGTGCGGCATCCGCACAGGGAATGAAGCTGGAAGATTTTGTCGCCATGATCCAAAATGCCGGCTTTATCCCGGTCGAGCGTGACAGTCTCTATCACGAGCTTAAAGTCTATACATGATAAAATAACTGCCAATTGCAAAGAGGTTAGGAAAAAAATATGGTACTAATGATAGATAATTACGATAGCTTTACATACAATGTCGTACAGTATTGCCGAGAGCTTGGAGCTGATTTAAAGGTGATCCGTAACGATGAGATGAGCATCGATGAGATCAAGGCACTGAACCCTGAGAAGATCATACTCTCTCCTGGGCCTTCCACTCCGGATGAAGCGGGTGTAACACTTGATGTCATTCGTGAGTTTGCCGATACCACACCGATCTTCGGGATCTGTCTAGGGCATCAGAGTATTGCGCAGGCATTCGGTGGAGAGGTGATCCGTGCGAAGCATATGATGCACGGTAAGACCTCTCAGGTCGAGGTTGATGCTCAAACACCGATCTTCAAGGATCTTCCCAAAGAGTTCAGAGCTACCCGCTATCACTCTTTAACGGTCAATAAGGAGAACCTGCCTGAAGATATCATTGCGACATCGCACAGTAAGGATGATGGAGAGATCATGTCGCTTCAAATTAAAGATAAACCGATTTATGGTGTACAGTTCCACCCTGAGTCGATCATGAGTGAATATGGGCATGAGATGCTTGATAATTTCTTGAAACTCTAAAAGACGGATGAAGAAACATCATTTTTATCTCGCACTTCTTCTCTATAGTGCAATATCGCTTTTCTTAGCGATAAGCACACCTATCTCTCCACATGAAGCAAAACAGTACTATGCCGACAATATCGTTTCATGGCTTATGCACATAGGAGAGATGATCTACCCCGGTTTTTTAGGTCTAAGACTCTTTTCCTTACTCTCCGCGGCACTCTCGGTCTCACTCTTTTATATATTGAGTAAACGCCATTTCAAAAATCGATCCGATGCCTATTTCGCCACTACGATCTTCATGTTCCTTCCGGGTATCCTTACCGCTACGGCAATGGCGAATATCGGTATTTTGGTACTCCCATTGGTATTGTTGTTCGTACTGCTTTATGAGGAGGGGAACCGGTGGGCTCTACCTTTCATTATGTTAGCACTGTTCTTTTTGCATGAAGCATCCATTCTCTTCTTTCTTGCACTTTTACTCTATGCCATAGTAAGGCAGGAGAAGATACTTGGTATCTTTGCCGCTACCTTTATTATCGCTTCTTTGTACCTTTCCAAAGGGATCGCTATAGGAGGGCGACCTTCAGGACACTTCATTGAAATATTCGGACTTTATGCCGCCGTATTCTCTCCACTGCTTTTTTTATACTTTTTCTATACCATGTATAGAAAACTCTTAAGAGAAGAGGGCTCTTTAATGTGGTACATCTCTTTTACCGCTCTTGCTGTGTCACTTCTGCTTTCGTTAAGACAAAAGGTCTACATTACCGATTTTGCTCCTTATGTCATGATCGCGACCATTGAGATGGTAGAGCTGTTCATGCAGAGTCTACGGGTACGTTTGCCACAGTTCCAAACGAACTATCGTAGAGGATTCTACTTCGTGATACTAGTACTTATCCTTTCCATACTTCCGGTTATCTTCAACCGTACCTTCTACCTGATGACAAAAGATCGTACGAAACAGTTTGCAGGACGTATCTATCACCCTTACTTTTTAGCCGAAGAGTTAAAATCGAAAGGGATAGAGTGTTACGATGCGAAAGAGAAGGAACGACGTCAGCTTCGATACTATGGGATCACTCCCTGTTCAAAGCCCTGACGAACAAAAAAACTGTTTCTAAAATACACAATATTTAGAGATTTCTTATCGTTTTGATTAGCCAAACGAAAGTTGAACCCTCCCCATGCTACACTTAATCGAACAAAATTAAAGGAGAACTTGATGGCTCAAAAAGCGATTAGAGAGTACGATGCCAAGTCGATCTTGGCAAGACATTGGGATGCTTATTTTCCAAACTTTAACTACCCGTACCAAACAATATTGGTACAAACCGGTGACGAACTGAGAGAAGCGGCAAAGACAACACATCCATGGTTGGCAGAAAAGCCGCTTGTTGCAAAGCCGGATATGCTTTTTGGTAAAAGAGGGAAGAACGGATTGGTTCTCTTCAAAGTGGAGAAACCGGGTGATGTTACTCTTGAAGATGCTGCAAAGTGGATCGATGAGAAACGTGCTGAAAAGCAGAAAGTTTACTTCTCTTTTGATGGAGATACACCGACTGGTGAGCCTTCAGAAGATTACTTGACACACTTTATCGTAGAGCCGTTTACTCCACACACTCAAGATGAAGAGTACTATATCTCCGCAACAGTTGTTGGTGATGAAGATGTACTTTACATGTCTGCTGAAGGTGGAATGGAAGTAGAAGAGGGTTGGGATGAAAAAGTAACGGAAGTCGCGTTCCCTATCACTGCTACAGAAGAAGAGATCGAAGCGAAGATCAGAGAGAACATTCCTGCGGATGTAAAAGATGAAGATAAAGAGTCTTTCGCAGAGTTCGCTATCGGATTCTTCAAAGCATACAGAGAGTTGAACTTCGCATACCTTGAGATCAACCCGTTCGTACTTCAAGGTAAGAACGTCGAGCTTCTCGATATGGTTGCAAAACTTGACGATACTGCCGGATTCATGATGGTAGATCACTGGGGTGATATCGAGTATCCAACTGCATTCGGAATGGAAGCGAAATCTCCGGAAGTTGAAGCGATCGAAGAGGCAGATGCGAAAACAGGTGCATCATTGAAGTTGACACTGCTTAAGCCGGAAGCACGTATCTGGACAATGGTCGCAGGTGGTGGAGCATCGGTCGTATATGCAGACACTATTGCAGACTTTGCCGGAATTGATGACCTTGCGAACTATGGTGAGTACTCTGGTGGACCTACAACAGGTGAAACCAAGTTCTATGCTGAGACCATCCTTGATCTTATGACAAGAGAGAAAGATCCTCAAGGACGTGATAAGATCCTTATCATCGGTGGAGCGATCGCGAACTTTACAGATGTTGCAAAAACATTTACAGGTATCATCCAAGCGTTCGAGAACTATGCTGAGAAAATGAAAGAAGTCGGTGTAAAAGTCTACGTAAGACGTGGTGGACCAAACTATGAAAAAGGTCTTAAAGACATTAAAGAAGCGGCTGATAGACTTGAGATCCCGATCGAAGTTTACGGACCGGAAACTCACGTTACAGATATCGTACGTATGGCACTAGAAGAGAAGTAGGGAGAGAAGAGAATGTCAAAATTATTTACTAGAGATACACAAGCGATTTTTTGGAATAACAATAAAACGGCGATCCAAAGAATGTTGGATTACGATTATGTCATCAAAAGAGAAACCCCATCGGTTGCAGCGATCGTTGCACCGACAAGCTCTAACAAGTTCGAGAAGTTCTTCTGGGGTGCTGATGAAGTAATGGTACCTGTATACAAGTCGACTGCCGAAGCAAAAGCGGCACAGCCTCAAGCAGATGTACTTCTTAACTTCGCATCTTTCAGAACGGCATACGATGTAACAATGGAAGCGCTTGACCTTGGTGGTTTCAGTACTATCATGATCACAGCAGAAGGTATCCCTGAAAGACTTGCACGTGGTATGAACGCTTATGCAAGAGAGAAGAATGTAACTGTTATCGGACCGGCAACTGTTGGTGCAATCGCTCCGGGTGCATTCAAGATCGCGAACATCGGTGGTACTATCGATAACATCATCAACTCTAAACTTCATAGAGCGGGTTCATGTGGTCTTGTTACACGTTCTGGTGGTCTTTTCAATGAGCTTTCTAACATCATTGCGATCAATGCAGATGGTATTGCAGAGGGTGTTGCGATCGGTGGTGATAGATTCGTAGGTTCTGTCTTTATCGATAACCTCCTTAGAATGGAGCAAAACCCGGATGTAAAATATATGATCCTTCTTGGTGAAGTTGGTGGGGTTGAAGAGTATAAAGTGATCGAAGCGGTTAAATCCGGTAAGATCAAAAAGCCTATCATCGCTTGGTGTATCGGTACGATCGCTAAGTACTACGACAGTGGTGTTCAGTTCGGACACGCGGGTGCATCTGCAAATGATGACAGAGAGACTGCTGAAGCGAAGAACAAGGCAATGGCTGAAGCTGGTATCCATGTACCGGCAACATTCAACGACCTTCCAGCGAAGATCAAAGAGGTTTATGAAGACCTTAGAGCTAAAGGTGTGATCGGTGAGATCGAAGAGCCTGAGATCAACAAGATCCCAGCATACAGAAGACCTAAACAGTTCATCTGTACGATCTCTGATGATAGAGGTGAAGAGGCTACATACGCTGGATTCCCTATCTCTTCTGTAGCACTTCCAAGCACAGGTAAAGGGATCGGTGATGTTATTTCACTTCTCTGGTTTAAAAAACAGTATCCGAAATGGGCGACAGACTTTATCGAAACTGTTATTAAAACAGTTGCAGATCACGGACCGGCGGTTTCTGGTGCACACAATGCTAAAGTAACTGCACGTGCTGGCAAATCTGTTGTTGAGTCACTTGTTACAGGACTCCTTACTATCGGGCCAAGATTCGGTGGTGCGATCGATGGTGCGGCACTCTACTTCAAGTATGCAGACGATAACAACCTTTCACCAAAAGAGTTCCTTGCATATATGAAAAAACAAGGTGTGCCAATCCCAGGTATCGGACACAGAATCAAGTCTTTGAAGAACCCGGATCTCCGTGTAAAAGGATTGATGGACTATGCTGCAGAGAACTTCCCTGCAACACCACTTCTTGATTATGCAAGAACAGTAGAAGCATTGACAACATCTAAGAAAGAGAACCTCATTCTTAATGTTGACGGTACTATCGGTATCTTGATGGTCGATATGTGGAGAGCACTTGGATACTCAGAGTCTGAGATCGATGAGTTCATCGAGTCTGGAACACTGAATGCATTCTTCATCGTTGGACGTTCGATCGGATTTATCGGTCACGTACTTGATGAGAAGAGATTGGCAATGCCAATGTATCGTCACCCAATGGATGATATCCTATACGATGTTAAGAAAGCAGAGCCTATCGCGTAAGCTTTCTCCCTATTTGCTTTAACTTTGGAGTGGACTCACCTCTGTGATGCCACTCCAATACAACTACTTCATTCCTGTCAACATATTTATATTGGTCAATTTTTATTAATATAATATTTTTTATTCAGTTAGTAGTTTTTCTTTACTCTTTCATTCTATACTATTCAACCAATTTCCATAGTAACTTGCAGAAAAGTCTTATATTTCAATGAATACCTAATTTACAATCCTTACGATTTCATATGTAGCAGAAAATCAAGATTATTTATAAAAAGAAGGCAATTGGTGAAATTTATAAAAAGTACAAAGTAAAAAAGAGAAAAAACCCCATAAGTCTTATATAATGTAAGCAAAGCAAACAAAAGTAAAAAAAGTGAAAGAATTTGCAAATTTTTCGGAAAAACCCTTGACAAGGTGAAGATTTTTGTCTATAATACGCGTCCACAAACACAGAGAGCTATTAGAAAGCTAGCTGGTAAGACGCCCTAAGTGAGGGAGTTTGAGCGTTTGTAGAGTGATCTTTGACAACCAAATATAAGTAAACAAATCAACGTCTATTTGAGATTTAATTTTTGCACTTTTTAATA
>Ga0256843_1002789_pt1 | contig 12558 bp, 12 predicted proteins | sample AlvinellametaG_FD_191572 | JGI IMG/M metagenome (GOLD analysis project Ga0256843, IMG submission 191572) | Pompeii worm associated microbial communities from hydrothermal vent at the East Pacific Rise, Pacific Ocean - Alvinella | ecosystem: Host-associated > Annelida > Integument > Unclassified ... | reverse complement strand
TGTAAAGAGTTAGCAGCTATCGCTGGTATTGAGGATTATAAAGCTCTTGGTATGGAGATGTTTATCGTCAAATCAGATGTACTTAGTGCAACACCAAGAGAGTTAGTTCTAAGAGATTTCAAAGACTTCAACATGGGTAGTAAGAAAGTTGGAGTAGGGCAACTAGAGGTTGTGGATCTAAGTGTGTTTGATGATATGAAAGATGCACTTTTTGATGCCATGAAAGAACTCAAAGAAGAAGGTAGTAGAGATAGCGTACTGTTACTTCTAACAGACATCATGCAAGAAGGTTCACAACTACTAGTATGTAGTGATGATAGTGATAGTATCGAAAAAGCATTTGATATAAGTCTTGAAGATAACCAAGCATGGCTCAAAGGTGTTATGAGTCGTAAAAAACAGGTTATACCTTTTTTAGAAAAAGTGTTTGCATAGTTTTTACTATGCAATACTCAACTTCTTTTACTTCTATTTTTTTATGACATTTTTTTGCCACTATATTGTGATATCATTTACTAAACCAATTGTGAAAGGGGATACAATGAAGTTTAAAAAAATACACAATATATGGCTAGTAGGTTTGCTTTCTGTATGGATGGTTGGATGTAGCAGTAGTAGTGACAATAGTTCTACAAGTGATGATACAAATGAGAGTAGTGTGATTGCTGTAACTAAAAGTGAAAAAGATTTAGTGCCTAATTTTTTATATCTGGATGACCAAGATTTGGTTGTACTTGCTAAAGATAGTGTTGAAGGTGCTATTTTGGCAGAAGATTTTAAAGGAAGAGTCAATAAAGCTTATGAGTTTGATGGTGTAAGTAATGCTATAGAGATACCACATAATGATAAATTTAATATCCAAGATAAAATAACACTAAGTGCATGGGTATATACATCAGAAAAAAGAAGTGCCGTTATCATCAGAAAAGGACCAGAAGTCAATGGTGACACTCATGCACCTTATGAATTAGCTATATCAGCTACTGGTGATGCTATATTTTCTCTAAATCTTCCTTTGGATGATGACGATAATCGAACATGGGTACAAGTAAGAAGTGGATATAGTGATAAAAGCTGGTTCCATATAGTAGGAACATATGATGGTACTAGTATGAAGTTATATATAAATGGAGATTTGGTAAATGCCAAAGATGCAACAGGAAAAATGAACACAAATCAAAGTCCTTTATTGATAGGGACTAGATTGAAGTTGCCTAGTAGCACTTGGAAAGGTAAGATAGCAGATGTCCGTATATACACTAGGGCATTAAGTAGTGATGAGATAGATAAATTATACAATCAGTAGATTGATGATAAGTGTAGGGTATATACCTTATCGGATTATATGCCCTACAAACTTAGACATATTGTCTAGTATCTTACCACCTTTTCTATATCCTAATCCACATGCTTCATATGCGAAAAATACACCTGCTTGGTATGAGTTGGAGTTTTTATCTTGTGGTAGCTCTACATACTCTTGGTATATCATCTTGTGATTGATATAGTCAGTTGAGTTGTCTTGTGCTATGATATTGCCATCTTTATCAACTATCTTGATACTTCCACCTTCTCTTCCGTATATAGGTTTGATAACTTGAGTTTTGTTTTCTAGTGGCTCAAAAGATGTTTCAAGTAATAAAGGGTGATTTGGGTATAAGTCCCAAAGTATTTTTAGTATCGCTTTACTTTGAAAGAGTAGGGTATATGCTGGGTTGAAGATGATGGCTTTTTGGTTTTGTATGATGTGTGTTAGCAACATAGCCAAATCAGGCTCATCTAGTGCTATATCTTCCCATGGGATAAGTTTGAACCACAACTCATACTCACTATCTTGGTAAAATATCCCATCATCTCCAAACTCTATCTCATCTATATATGCAAACTCTGTTTCAAATCCAGCTTCAGTAGCTATATGTTGTAGTAGTTTGACTGTGTTTTCTTCTTCGATATTGCCTTTGATAGATGTAAAAAGAAACTTCCATCCCTCATACAACTCTTCAAACTTTGAAGTATCTTCTTGTAGAGTGACAGTTCGTTTGAAGTTTTCAACCAAAGCTTCGTATATACCGTTAAATTGTGAAGCTTCATCCAGATTGTTTGCTTTTAGCATAGCCCATTGGACTATAGCACTCTCAAACAAAGCAGTTGGAGTATCTGCATTGAACTCTAGTAGTTTGATAGGTTTGCCATCTATCCCACCAGCTAAATCAAATCTACCATATATATGCCAATGCACATCATCTTCCCAAGAGTTTTTTATCATCTCTACAAGGTTAAAAGGTATGCCCAGTTCATGAAAAAGGTTATGCTCTACTACATACTCACCAGCTTCTACAAACATATCATATAGCTCATTGACAGCTTCATAGTATGCATTGGCTTCATCTTCTGAGACGACTACTAACTCATCAGCTAGATAACTACTCTCATCACTATCTGTATGCCAAAAAAATCCTAACTTTTCTAAATACTCTTTAGAGATTGGTTGTATTGGTTTTAACTCTACCATATTATCCACCAAAGAAGCTACTACGAGATCTTGAACGAGAGTTTCCTCCAAAGAAACCACCTCTTCTGTTTGATGTTTTGGCACGAGGTTTGTTGAAGCTTTTTTGACTTCTTGTGTATGTAGAAGGTGATTTATAACTAGCTTTTCTATGGTTTTGATAAGCTGGGTTGCCAAAAAGTTTGTTTCCTATCCATGAACCTAGTACAGCTCCAGCCATACTAGAGAGTAAAACCTCTCCCAAGCTCATACCCTGTGGAGATACTTCAGCATTTGGGTTTGTTAGGTTTGATGTACCATCATCTATCTTGGCAGCCTCTTTTTTGATAAGCTCATCCATCTCTTGTTGAGTTAAGACTCTTTCTTGTCCATCTAGTTGTTTGAGTACTATTCTTGTCTCATCAGCAGGAAATTCATCTTTGATTTTGTATTTGCCTGGTGCGGTTTCTTCTATGATGACAAAAGCATTTTGTTTAGTTTGTGGAGTTTGTTGTTGTGCTTGTGTATCACTGCTTCCACCACAACCACTTAGTCCTGTAGCAAGTATAGTACCTATAGTCGTTGTTGTTATGATAGAAAGATTTTTGATATATTTCATGATATAACCTCTAAAATTTTTTGGTTATATTAGCAGATTATATTTATAAAGTAAAGAGTAGATAGAAAAGAGTTTCTATCTATTGGTATATAAAAATCTATCTACTCTTAAAGGAGAAAAAGGTGTTTGACTAATTAATCCATCTGTTTTCTAAGAAATGTAGGAACATCTAATCTATCATCACTATCTATGTTGTTATATCCACCAACTACAGCTTTTTTTTGTAATACCATAAGTTCATCACTTGGTGTAGCTAATGTCGGTTTTTTCTTTTTTGTTGTTGGCTCAGGTATAGCATTTTCATCTTCAAAACCTGTTGCAATGATAGTGATTCTTACTTCATCTTCTGCTAAATCACTGTTGGTTGTAATACCAAAGATAACAGATGCTTCATCATCAGCACTATCTTCTATTATAGCCATAGCTTCACTGATTTCCAATATAGGGTATGCTGGGTGTATATCAAAGTGAACAAGTACTCCCATAGCACCATTGATAGATACATTTTCAAGTAAAGGAGATTCTATAGCAGCTTTTGCAGCATCATATGCAGCATTTGCACCACTACTATAACCAGTACCCATAAGTGCTAAACCTCTATGAGACATAACAGTTCTAACATCAGCAAAGTCAAGGTTAATATCATTATTACCATGAGATAAAATAACTCTTGATATACCACCAACTGCTTGTGCTAAGATATTGTCAGCTAATTTGAAGCTATCTTTTACCCCTAAGCTTTTTTCAGATATAGATAGTAGTTTTTCATTTGGTACTACAATAATAGAATCACTCTCTTGTTTAAGAGCTGCTAACCCATTTTTGGCAAGAAGAGTTCTCTTTTTACCTTCAAATTTAAATGGACTAGTGACTATAGATACAGTTAATGCACCAACTTCTTGAGCAGCTTGTGCTACTATAGGTGCAGCTCCAGTACCAGTACCACCACCTAAACCAGCAGATATAAATACTATATCAGCACCACTTAGCATATCTTTGATTTCACTATAGCTTTCAAGTGCGGCATCTTTCCCTACACTAGGTTGCATACCTGCACCCAAACCTTTAGTTAGTTCTGCACCAAGTTGGATTTTGAAAGGTGCTTTTGATGACTCTAATGCTTGCGCATCAGTATTTGCAACTATAAGGTCTATGTTGTTTATACCTTCTTCTATCATGTGGTTTATCATATTTCCACCACCACCACCAACACCGATAGCTTTTATTTTTGCTCCATTTGTTTGCATAGTTCTTGTCTCACTTATTTCAAATTCTTCATGTTCTTTGGTTGTATGTTCCATCTTTTCCTCCTTTGATTTTGGTTAAAATAATTGTTTTAGCCAGTTTGAAGCTTTTGAGAGTATATTTTTATTTTCTCCCTCAAGATCTGGTAGCTCATCAAAGACAATATCATTATCTTTTGTTGAGTTTTGTGTCTCTTCTAGTTCTATTTTAAGTTCTTTCCTTTGTTCGTTTTTATTGTTACCACCTTTATTGAGATTGATATCTGATAAGTTGTCTTTATATCGCTCTTTTGTATGTAGAAGTTGTTGTTTGAAATCTATCTCATATGGTGTATGGTGACCAGCTTTATAAAGTAGTAAACCTATCACAGTTGAGTATGAAGGATCCTTTAACTCATCAAATAATCCATCAATATTATGTGGTTGTGCTAATCTTACAGATATACCAGTAAAGATAGACTGTGCTAACTCTCTTATACCTTTAAGTTTTGTCATACCACCTGTTAGTATGATACCAGCACCTATTTGTGACTGTAGATTTGAGTTTTCTAGTGATTTTGCTAATAACATCAAAGTTTCTTCAACTCTAGCAAATACTACATTATATATCATCTCTAAGGATACACTTTTCATAGTATTTTCATCACCAATTACTGGTACTTCTATAGTTTCATTAGTTACTTCTAATAGATTAGTATAGTTAAACTTAATATTTTCAGCAACTTGAAATGGTGTATGAAGTGCCATAGATAAGTCATTGGAGATATGGTTTGAACCAACTCCTAAAAAATCATTATACCTTATAGAATTTCCAGTATATACTACAAGATCACTTGTTTGTCCACCAAGGTCTATAACTGCTACACCCTGAGATTTTTCTTCATTTGTAGTTGATGTTATTGCTGATGCATAACCACTAAGTACTATACTATCTATCTCTATACCAGATGAACGAACAGCTTTTTTTAGGTTAGATAGACTAGATTTTTGTACTAATATGATATTGACATCAACTTCAAGCCTTGCAGCATTCATTCCAAATGGATCTTCTATAAACTCTTGGTCATCTACTGTAAAGTTATAAGGAAGAATATGAACTACTTCATATTCATCTGGAATTCTTGCATTATATAATGAAGCTTGCATTACTCTGTTTATCTCTTTGATATCTATCTCATTATTTGGAAGATGTATGATACCACGAGATGTTATACTCTTTGCATAAGCATTTGATATATTGACAATAGCATTGGATACATTAGTCCCTGATACTCTTTTTGCATCATTGACAGCTTTTTTGATAGAGTTGGCAGCTAACTCTATATTGCTTATAACACCTTTTTTTATCCCTTGTGATTCTGAAGTTCCATGACCTACAATTTGAACTTTATTGTTATGGATATTAGCAATTACAGCTGAAATATTAGTAGAACCGATATCAATAGCTAAAGTTGTTTCGTTCACTGCGTAAGTCCTTTCATGTAAACCTCAGTTTTATATTTTGTATTTAATATATCAATGAGATTTGACTGATATAGTTTTATTTTTAAGTTATGGACAATAGGAGTAAGTTTTTTTGTCATATTGTCATCAACTTTATCAATTTTTTGTTCATTTATATTGTAAACTATGAGTTTATTCCCCGATAAGTTAATAGTACCAGCTTTTTGGTTAGATGTAAATAAATTTTGTAAAAAATGTAAACTTTCTGCTTTTGATAGTTCTGAAAATTTGTCAATACTATCTATCTTTACAAAATCTGTTGTGGTAGCATTACTATCTTGTAATTTTTTTGTAATATTTTCTGCTTTTTGTTTAAGTAATTCTTGTTTTAGTTGAGCTATATATACTTTACTAACTTCAGCTTTTGCTTCTTCAAAGCTTTTTATTTTTGGTTTTATGATAGATACAACTTTTATAACGGCATATTTGTTATTGACAATTTTTGGCTTTAATATGTCACCATTTTGTTTAGTTGATAGCTCTTCCCAAACTTTTGGAGTAAGTTTAGTATCATTTTGTGACAACTTAATAGTTTGTGGTTGAGATATTTTACCTTTTTTAAGAGCTATATAGTCAAGTTGAGCTGATTTTTTAGTAGCTTTAAGTGCAAGTGCTTTCTTGACACTATCTTTTGCTTCATCAAAAGATAGCAGTTTACCATTTTTATCTGTAAATTGAAAACTGTTTGTTTCATAGTATGATTTTAGTTCATCATCTGAAGCATTGATATCTTTTGGTTCTTCCCATATGATAGCTAGTTCATATACTGTTTCTGTCATATAGTTATCTTTATGCTCTTGCCAAAACTCTTTTAGTTTTGTGTCATCTATAGTTACATTGATATCATTTGTAGTTAACACTTTATATGTTATCTTATCTGCTATATTCATAGAAGATGCTACAGTTTCTATCTCCAATGGTTGTGCTTTGATATCTAGTAGAGATAGTGTTTTATTGATAATCATCTCTTCTTTAATATTCTCTTCAAACTCTTTAGCTTTCATATGGCGATTTTTCAAAAATGTTTTATAGATATTTTTGTCAAATACTCCATCTTTATAAAAAGCTTTTATAGAAGCTATCTTTTGTGCTACTTCTTCGTCTGTTACTATGATACCATTTTCTTTTGCAAAGTTTAACAGTTTTGCTTGTATCTCTACTGTAGCAAAAGCTTGTTGTATCAATCCTAACTCTTTGGCTTTTTTTTCATCAAAGTTACCTTTGAAAAGTTGTGCATATCTACTATAGATATCATTATAAGCTTGGTTAAGCTTTTGCTGTGATATCTCTATATCTCCAACCTTTGCAACACTTGTCGCTTTAGAGCCAAAATGTAAGCTTCCCCAACCTACAGAACCTGCACCTATGAAACCAATGGCAGCAACCCAAATAGTCCATACCATATATTTATGATGTTTTTGCATCCAACTAATCATTTTTTAACTACCTTCAATATAAAAATTTGTACAATATTTTACCCAAAAAACCTTTGCTTAGTGTAAAGAGAAGGATATAAATGACAAATAAAAATCAAACTATTATAGATAAAGACTTAGATGTAGTGTGGCATCCATGTACTCAGATGAAAGATCATGAAACATTGCCACTCATTCCAATAGCTTCAGCTAAGGGTGTTTATCTGTATGATTTTGATGGCAATAGTTATATAGATGCTATTAGTTCATGGTGGGTAAATCTATTTGGACATAGCCACGAATATATAAATAAAAAAGTAAAAGAGCAGTTAGATAGGCTAGAACATGTACTTTTGGCTGGTTTTACACATGAAGGTGCTGTAGAGTTGGCTTCAAGACTAGTAGATATAACTCCAAAAGGTCTTGATAAAGTATTTTATGCTGATAATGGTTCTAGTGCTATAGAAGTAGCTTTAAAGATGAGTTATCACTATCATAAAAATATGGGTAATCAAAAGAGTATATTTTTATCTCTTAGTAACTCATATCATGGAGAGACTATAGGGGCTTTATCTGTTGGAGATGTTTCATTGTATAAAGAGACATATCAGCCACTTTTGATAAACAATATACAAACACCTGTTCCAAAAGACCAATCTATAGAATCTGCAAAAGATGCATTGTGTCAACTTGAAGAGATACTTAAAAATCGTTCCCAAGAGATATCAGCACTTATATTAGAACCACTTGTTCAAGGTGCTGGTTATATGCATATGTATCATCCTTTTTATCTAAAAGGTGCAAGAAGATTGACACAAAAGTATAATGTGCATTTGATAGCAGATGAGATAATGACTGGTTTTGGTAGAACGGGTAAGATGTTTGCTTGTGAACATGCTGGTATCACACCTGATTTTATGTGTTTATCCAAAGGATTGACAGGAGGATATATGCCTCTATCTGTTGTGTTGACAACAAATGAAATATATCAAGCTTTTTATTGTGACTATCAAGAGTATAAAGCTTTTTTACATTCTCATAGTTATACGGGTAATCCACTAGCTTGTAGTGCTGCTTTAGCAACATTGGATATATTTGAAAATAGTAGAGTTTTAGAAGATAATTTACAAAAGAGTCAATACATATATCAACAGATGCAAAAGATTGACAAGTTGGAGAATGTAGGTTCTATCAGATATCAAGGTATGATATTTGCTATAGAGTTACATGGATATACACCAGAAGAGAGAATAGGGTTGAAAGTATATGAGTATGCATTAAAACATGGTGTGCTTCTTAGACCCCTTGGACATATCATATACTTTATGCCACCTTATGTCATATCTTATGATGAGATAGATAAGATGGTGGATGTAGCTTATGAATCTATAAAAGAGTTAAAATAAACCCAAAAGACTCTTTTTTTGTTTGGATAGTTTTTCATAATGCTTTATAGCTCTAGTTATACCAAGTTGCATAGCTTGGTCATAAAGACGAAGAGCTTCTTTTTTATCTTGTTTGACACCTATACCATACTCGTAAAATTGTGCTAAGTCACACATGGCTTCTGGATATTTTTCATTGATAGCCAATTCAGACATCTTGTCAAATGCTTCAGGTATGTTTTGTTTAAGTAGTCTACCTCTATATAGCTCTCTAGCTAATATAAACTGTGCATATTTGGACTTGGTACAAGCTGTTAGTAGTAGCAACTCTGAAGCTTCTGATATATTAGTTTGTGATACTTTATACATATAGTTTATAATCTCTTCTACATTATCTTCATCATATCCGTCATTTTCTATAACTTCTAACCATCTATTGACACTGTCATAATTTTCTAAACTCGCTTGAGTTTGTGGATATTGTGCTTTTATATTCTGAAATTTATCATTTATGTAGGCTATAGGAGGATATTTAGGTATAGTATCTTCTAAAGTAGGTTCCTCTACTACAAACTCTTGATGTTCATTTTCTTCATCAAGTAGTTGCAAATCAAGCAAAGAGTCAAATTCTGTATTTTGTGTTTGAGTAGAGAATGTTTCTGTTTGTGTTGTAAGCCCTTCATTTTGTATTTTTAGCATATCATCAAGTTGGATTTCTATAGCAGGAACTCTTTCGTCTATCTGATCATACAAATTGGCAACTTCTGATTCAAATATTTGATTTTCAACTCGTTGGATAATCTCTTCCACAGGAGGGTTGTCTAAATAGTTTTGGATAAGTGTTTGTGCCTTTGCATAGTTGTTTGAATCTAATGTATTGATAATCTCTTTTAATTTTTCATCCATTTTTATTTGATTTAGTTTTAGTATCTGTAGCTGTATAGTGTCAATATCGGTTATAGATATGGCTAAGTTGATAATCTTTAATCTTTTTTGTGTTTGATTCATAAGGCTTTTACTCTCTTTGGTATAGATTGGTACTATTTTATCATATTTAGTATAACACAATAAAGATTTAAGTTTACATTTTGATTGACATTTTTACTATTTAAGTTTATCAAAATGTAAAACTATGGTGACTATATTATCTTTTAGATGTAGATTTTTTTGTATCTTTAACTCATCACATAACTGTTCTACTATATGTAATCCTATACCTATACCTCTATCATTTTCTTTATAAAACCTTTCAAAAATACGGCTTGGATTTTTGATACCATATGAACTATTACTTATAGATAAAGTACATTTATGGAGTGAAACTTCTATAAATCCGTTTTGTGTGTTGTATTTACAAGCATTACTAAGTAGGTTGTATATGATTCTAGCTACTGCATTTTCATCACTAGATATCATACAATCTTGTAAAGACACTTCCCAATTAAGATATTTATATGATGTTTGAAAAAATTTAACTTGTTCTTGAGTTACATTTTTTAGATTAAAACTATTGTGTTTATAAGTAAAATTTTTTAGATAACTGTTTAGATTTGTATGAAGCATAGATATAGTTTTTGTACTTTGGTTTATACTATCTATCTCTTCTTGTATAGATGGATGTTTGCCTATAATTTTAAGGTTTATAAGTATATTTGTAAGTGGAGTGTTTAGGTCATGAATGATATCTTTTATAAAAACTTCTAAGAGATTTAGTGATTCTCTTAGTGGTTTTAGTATATAGAAAGAAAATAGTATCGATATTACTATAGATATCAGACTTGTTAGTGCAAATTGCCATATGATATGTTTTTTTATTTTTAATAATGATTTGATATATTCACATTTTGGATAATAAATCTTGAGTATATCACTAGAAACACTATCTATAGGTGTGAGGATATATAGCTCTTTATCTGTAATAAAAAGTTCATAATATTTACTATCTTTTGTTTTTGGAACTATATTTATATCAAACTTATCATTATCAAGAAAAAAACTATAGTTTTTCATCTGCATAGATATATTTTCTTGTAAATGTTCAGATTCTATTTTGTAGTAGTTGTAAAATATAAATCCTAAAAATATCTCTATAATAGTAAAAAAAAGTATAAAACTTTTAAAAAATGACTCTTTTTCAGATAATTTTATAACCAACTCCTCTTACACTTTTTATCTCTATACCTAGTGTTTTTTTTAATTTTGATATATTTACTCTTAGTGCCAAATCTGTTGGTTTATCCAAAAGCCATAAAAGTTCATCTTTTGTGACTGGATTTGGATAGTTTTGAGCAAGAGATAAAAAGAGTTTCTTTTGTACATTACTTAAAAATATCGGTTTGCCATCTTGAAAAATATCTTGAGAGTTTAAATCTATTTTTATATTGTGTATCTCAAGATACTCTTTTATTTCTTTTGTTTTTGCTCTTATTCTTATAAGTAACTCTTCTGGGTCAAAAGGCTTTTTGATATAGTCATCAGCTCCTGCTATAAAACCTTTGGTTATAGACTCTACATCTACAAGAGCAGATATGATGATAGTAGGTGTCATATCACCTGACTCTCTCAGCTCAGAGAGTAAGTCTATACCATTGAGTAGAGGAACATTGATATCAAGAACATATATGTCATAGTTATTTTTATATGAAAGTTCTAAAGCTTCATTACCATCTTTTGCCCAATCTATATGATAGTTATTTATAGATAGGTATTTTATCAAAGATTTGGATAGTACAGGGTCATCTTCTAGTAGTAGTATGTTACTCAATATAAACTCCTATATTTAGGTTTATACTATTTTTAGTCTCACTTTCAAAGTTGTGTGTAAAGTTTAAAGAGCTATAAATATCATCTGTTATCATATATGCACTATACAAAGATAGAGAATGTATATCTTCTACATCTTTAAAGTGAGTGGTATTTGGAAAATGAAGACAGCTATAGGATATAGAACTATATATGTTTGAAGTCAAGTCTTTTCCTATTCCAAGTGAGATGAGATGATAGTTTTTATCGCTATTTTTAAAGTTATAACTATAGTACCCAAAGATGCCATACTCATCCATATCATAGTTTAGATCAAGTGATACAAAATAGTTTTGGCTACATCTTTTATTTTATATGTATCTTCTGTATTGACTCTTGTGCCAAATGACAGTTTAGTATTTAGATTTTTAAAGTCTTTATAGTACCCTAAAGATATATACATATCATCATCAACATCTATCCCATTTGAAAGATTCATAGCATAGTTTGTTGTAGATATAGAAAATTCTAATGGTTTATAGATATAAGCAAAATAGAGATTTGTATCTAAAGTGCTATCTTCTGTATTGTTTGTTATCCCAACTTGTAGTATATATTTGGATGATGATACATACTCTTTTATACAACCATCCTTATCTACAAGTGCATCAAATGGAGTGTTCGGACACTTATCAAAGTTATCATCTACACCATCTAAGTCATTATCGTTAGCTACTATAAATATAGATAGTATTAAAAATAAGAGATATCTCAATGATTTCTCCTTATAAGTTTATTGTTGTATTTATGTTTACAGCCATTTCCTCTTTGGTGACGGCGTCTGTTGTTTGTTTTGTTTAAGTTTGGTTGTTTTATCTCTCTAGGTTTACTGTTTATATCATTTGTTGCTTTTGTCACTTTTGATTGATTTGTATTTAAAGAGTTATTTGCTCTCATAGAGTTTTGGATTTTGGCTATAGCATTATATCTTGTTTGTCTATTTGCACTACGAAGTTTTATCTTCAGTAGATTCATTTTTTGTCTTTTTATATCGCCTTTTGAGTGTTTTATTTGATTTATAAGTTCACTTATAGTAAGCTCTTGAGCATATGCTAGAGATGATATCAAAAACATAGTAATAACAAATGGATGTTTTATATGC
>Ga0256843_1002788_pt1 | contig 12561 bp, 12 predicted proteins | sample AlvinellametaG_FD_191572 | JGI IMG/M metagenome (GOLD analysis project Ga0256843, IMG submission 191572) | Pompeii worm associated microbial communities from hydrothermal vent at the East Pacific Rise, Pacific Ocean - Alvinella | ecosystem: Host-associated > Annelida > Integument > Unclassified ... | reverse complement strand
TACGTGCCCACTACCATGGTTTTGAGATAGCCATGACAGAAGTAAAAACAGAAAGTTTCGGGATAGACACCCCAGAAGATTTAGAGAGAGCCTTAAAGTATCATAGACTCTAAGACTTTTATTAAAATTATATTTTACTAAAAGAGCATATGCTCTTTTAGTCTACTTGACAGCTTTTCCTAAATCCCACATTGGCATAAAGATTCCAAGTGCCATTAAGAGTACCAATCCTGCGATAAAAAACATCATAATAGGTTCAATATACGCAGCTAAGTTATCGATAAGATCTTGGAACTCCATATCATAATAGTTTGTTACCTTGTCAAGCATCGCATCAAGCTGACCACCAGACTCCCCTGCTTTAATCATTTGAAGTAACATATTTTGGTAGAGTCCTGTTAAGGCAAAGGCTTCAGCGAGGTTCATACCACGACCAATATTGGCATTGACAGTTAAAAGCTTCTCTTTAATCGCTAAGTTATCTACCATACCAACAGCTGTTTCTAACGCTTCAGATACAGGAATACCAGACTTTACAAGCTCTCCAAAAACCAAGTTATATTTATGCATAGTAGAGAGGAAAATTGCTTTATTGATAAGATAAAATCGAGGATGAATCAACATTTTATCCATTTGAAGTTGAAAATCTCTATTGTTCTTGTAGAGAAACTTTATGGCAAAAATAGTAGCGAAAATAATAGCAAAAATCAGAAGTCCATAGTTAGAAAATGCCCACTCCAATTTCAATAGAATTTGTGTAGGTAGTGGTAGTTCTGTCTTAAAACGAGAAAAAATATCTTTAAATTTTGGTACAACTACCATAATAAGAATAGTAAATGCAATTGCCATAGCCGTTAAAGTAATCAACGGACCACGAATCGCTTTTTTAAATTTTGCTGTATTGTCTCGAATACTCTCAAGAATATCGGCTAACTTATGATAAGACTCTGAGAGGTTACCCGTTCTTTCACCTAAGTTTGTCATTGCCAAAGCCACATGACCAAACTCTTCAGTGTAGGGTTCCATGGCATCTGCCATACTATTACCAGCATTAATATCAGAGTTAATTTTAGTATAAATCTCTTTTAGACGTTTATTATCTGTATTATCTGCTACATCTTCTAGTGTATCGGTAATAGGAATACCAGCATCTGTCATAACAGCAATTTGTCTAATGGTTGAGATTTTATCATTAATAGGTACTTTTGTTTTAAAAGACTTTTGTAAACCAGAAAAAAATGCTGAAATCGTATCTTCTAGTGGTGCGGCCGTTTCAACTGCTTTCATCACAATTGAGGTAGGAAACTTCTGTTTTGCTTGTTGAATAGCTAAAATCTTATTATCAGCCTCAAGTAACTCTTGACGCTTCTTACCTTTTTCCATAATTGTTACATTAAAATATGACATTATAACCTCGCTACTCTATAAATTTCTTCAATAGTGGTTTTACCGGCTAACGCCTTATTGACACCATCTTCAAACATATTAATAAAGCCCTCTTCAAGGGCCGTTTCTGTCAACTCCTCTTTGGAAGCATTTCTAGCAATCATACGAGAGAGGTTCTCACTCACGGTTAAAACTTCAGAGATCATCTCTCGTCCACTATAGCCACTATGACCACACTCTTTACACCCTTCTCCTTTATAGAAGGTAGGATTTTCAGGGAGGTATTGGGAGACACCAGCCATCAATTCGGCAGAGAGAATTGCCTCTTTTTTACAATGAGGACAAATTTTACGTACCAAACGTTGTGCCTGAATAGCAACCAACGCACCAGAGACCAAATACTCTTCAATTCCCATATCTAAAATACGTGTCACAGCTGAAATAGCATCATTGGTGTGTAAAGTAGAGAGTACCAAGTGTCCAGTAAGGGCTGCTTGAATTGCAATACGAAGTGTCTCTTGATCCCTAATCTCCCCAATCATAATCTTATCTGGATCTTGTCTCAAAATAGACTTCAAAGCATCTGCAAAACTCAACCCAATACTAGCCTTTACTTGTACCTGCTGTAACCCTGCCATCTGGTACTCTACAGGATCTTCAACTGTAATAATTTTATCTTTTACATCTTTAATCGCATTGAGCGCACCATAGAGTGTGGTTGTTTTACCAGACCCTGTAGGTCCAGTAACCAATACAATTCCATAAGGGACTTTAATCGCTTCAGAGAAACGATTGTAACAAAATTGACTCATTCCAGCATCTTCAAGTCGAATCATCGCTTTAGATTTATCTAAAATCCTTAAAACAATTGACTCTCCATAGATAGTAGGTAGTGTAGAAACCCTAAAGTCATAAGGTTTATTGGAAACAGTTGTTGAAAATCTACCATCTTGAGGTTTACGTTTTTCAGCAATATCTAAATTGGATAAAAGTTTCATACGAGAAGCTAGAGGATTAAAAATATCTTTATCAAATGTAAAGTTTTGACGTAACATACCATCTACACGGGCTCTTACAACACAACTCTTTTCCGTAGCTTCAATATGAATATCACTCGCACCCATTAAAATAGAGGAACGTAAGATAATATCAATCAATTTTAAAACAGCTGGCGACTCATCTTTTCCATCATCTTTTCCAGACTCCTGACTTAAATCCTTACGAATATCAGAGATGAGCCCTTTAATACTCTCATTCATCTCCAAACGTTGTAGATGTTGAGAGATTTTTTGAGGTCTAGCAATCGCTATCTTAATAGGTTTTTTAGGGAAAAGTCTTTGAATAGTATCTTGAGCAATCATATCTAAAGGATCATCAAAGACAATAAGGACATGTAAATCTGTCTCTTCAATAGGAATAATATTATATTTTAAAAGTTGTTTATAGGGAATTTGAGAAAAGAGTTTCATATCTATCTCTATCTCATCTAAATCAATATATTCAATATGAAGATTTTTTGCTATCTCTTCTATAATAGGGACAATATCTATCCCTTCAATTTTTTCCAAATGCCGTAAAGTGATTACACCTTGTCTTACTTTTTTTGCTAAAAAGAGTTCAACTGTATGTAAATCAATCATCCCCTCAGCAATAAGGTTTGCAAAAGATATTTTTTTAGGTGGACGACATTTTACCAATTTGGAAATCGCATCTTTGGTCAAGAGTTTCTCATCTAACATAATTTCAATTAATTTTACCATTTTGCAATTATCCTTTTTTAATTATTTTATTTTTAGATTTTACTATAAGATATACATCTTACTACATAGCATACTAAAAATTTCCTTTTTTTATCTTACGAAGTAACTTTTTTGCTTCAAGAGAGTTACTTCTTTTAATATAGGCTTTTAAGATACGCATTGCCTCTTTTTTACGACCTCTCTTTGCTTTTGCTTTTGCAAAAATAAGCCAACTCTCTTCAATATTACTATTGACACTATTGGTTTGTAGTGCCCAATACTCTGCTTTTTTATAGGCTCTTTTTTTATAATAACTCTTGGCTAAGAAGAGTGAATCATCTGGATCATGTAACTTTTTAAAACGTCTTGCGACATCAGTATACGCTTTTACACTAGAAGTTTCAACAATATTTAATGCTATCTTTTTCTTCTCTTGTGGTATTGCCCCTAAAGGTAGAGTCTCCACTACCTCCTCTTCTCTAGGCATCTCCTGCTTAACTTCAACTGGTTTTTGAACCTTTTGAACCTCAATAACCTCTTTTAAAGGAGCATCAAATAGAAAATCATTATCTTTTTCTACTAAGTCCTCTTTAGAAAAAAAGCTACCTACTTTTGGTAAAGTAAAGTGATACTTTTGAGAACCTAAAAAAAAGACTCCTGCACCTACTACTATTAGAAGTGCCAAAGCACCAAGATATAAAGGTCTTCTCTTCTTCTTTTTGTATTGTTTCCACTCATCCTCTAAAGCTTTAATATCATACATCTATATATCCTAACTTTAATGCTGCCATCTCTATGATTCTTTTTGGAATCTGATTATAGTTTACCAATGAGGGTTGATGGGTATCATAATATTCACAAATTTCAAAAATAGTGAAGAGTAATTTATTGCACTCTCTATAGTTTCCTTTTGTAAATTGATGAATCAATTTCATATCTTTAGACTTCATACTATTGGCTATCTCAAAAAGATTCTTTTTTAAAAGCTTTTTATGAATATAGTTCGCTTGATCTGCCTGAGTTGCATTTTTCAACTCTATTACTTCCCAAATACGTGATTGAAAATGCTCTTTCGCAATTAAATCTTCATCTTCTGTTTTATGTAATGAGACTACAAATTTAACAGCACGTGTATCAGAAAAGAGTCTAATCTTCTCCATCATCTCCGGACCATACATCTGTGCTTCATCCAATAAAATGACAATTTCACGTTTACCACGTAAACTTTTACAATAGTTCACTAAAGCAGAGAAGTTTACTTCGGTATTTTGGGGTAAATTTTTTTTCGTTAATACTTTAAAGAGCTTATAGAAAAACTCCTTCTCATTAATCGCTGGAGTATCAAAATAGTGAATCTCTCTTTGGTTTTTTAACTTGTGATGAATACGGTTTAGAAGAATACTCTTCCCCGTACCTGGTTTACCAAAAAGCAAAATCATTTTAAGTGGCTTATCCATGCTATGTTCAAGCTGACGATAAGCCGAAGATGATGACTCTAACTCAATATAGTCATCATTATCAATAGAATCTATAAAAACATATTTCGCTGCTTCATATCTACTTTTCATTTAAATGTGTATATCCTAAATCTTTTAAAGAGAGAGACTTAGCATTCTTCACAATATGTGGTGTGATAATTAATACCAACTCTTCTACTGTATTAATCTTCTCTTCATGTTTAAAGGCATACTCCAAGAGAGGAATATCTCCAAGAAGAGGTACTTTATTGACTTTAGTTCCTGTTTGAGAAGTAATAAGTCCTCCAAGAATAGCATGCTCACCATTTTTTACTTTAATCACAGATGCGATCTGTCTTCTTACTAAATCTGGTGGAATATCTCTAGCTGTACTAGAATCTGAACTAATTGGATTAATCGTCTCAGAAATTGAAGGATTTACTTTAAGTGTTACCATACCATTGCTATCAATCTCTGGTGTAATATCGAGTAAAATACCTGCAAAGACCGAATCTACCATCTCACCCTCTGCTGTATTAGAATTACTTCCACTACCAAGTGCACTGGTTGATTTAATTTTATAGAACAACTCTTTACCCACAGAGATAAGTGCTGGCTGGTTGTTTAGTGTCATCACTCTTGGACTGGAGATTGATTTTACATCCCCTTGCGTACCTAAAAACTTGACAACATCTGAAACTTTTGCATTTCCGGTAATATTGACTAATTTTCCATGTTGTGGTTGTGTATCTTGTGCAAAAGTTGCATCTGTAATTCCTTGCGTTGCATCCCAACTATATGAAGAAATATTTTCTTGTGCCATAGAGAGGGAATTAATAGTAAAGTTTTGTAAACCATACAATTGAGACCAATCAATTCCACTTGTAACACTATCATCAAACTGTACCGTTAAGATACGTACATCAATAAGTACTTGTTGCTTAATTTGGTTACTTACATTTGTAACATAACGCTCCACTCTTCTAATCTGTCTGTCTGTACCAGTCACTGTAACCATCCCTGCTTCAGGGTTTACAATAGGTGCTAAAGGATTATACTCCCACACTTGTCCCTCTGGTCCAGTCCAACTATTTCCAGTTTTAGTATAGTGAGTACTACCATCGGCAGCTCCTACCAAGATACGTTGAATCTCTTGCTCTACAGTTTGCCAAAACTTAAACTCATTGTTACTTTCAATAGAAGTTCCTGTTTTGGAAGAGCTACTTTTCCCTGCTGCAGAACGGTTAGAGTTCGCAATAGTTACATTTGCTTGACTACTTCCTATACGCTGACCTGAAATATAGTGAATCTTAAATGTTCTTGTAATAAGATAAGAGATTTTCAATCGGTTACCCTCAAGAGAGTAATGTAAATCATTATCTTTTAAGACTGTATTTAAGAAACCTTTTAATGTACTGTTTTTCAACTTTACATAGTAGAGTTTTTTATTCATTCTCTTTTTAGCCGCATCATCTCTAATGGTTACAGTTAAATCACATGTATCAGCAAGATTCTCAATGACATCACTAATAGTCAACTGACTATCAATTGTAACACTAAACAACTTGTTTGAACAATCTCCAGCAAACGATGCTGCACCTGTACTCCACATCATTACCAATGCGATAACAACCTTCATACTCATTTTCTCTATTTTTCTCATCTTAGTCCCTCTCTTCTATCTTAATAAAGTTATCTTTTCTTTTATTATAAAGAAATAATTTTTTAATATTATTGCCATTTCTCAATACGACACCTCTTTTACCTATATATTTTAATTTATATCCCATGACGGTATCATCAAGTCTTTTCCAACCATCATTAATATAGGCTTTTCCATTCATAATTGCATGTAAAGATAACTTTACAGAATCATTCTCTGGTAAAGTAACAAATGTATTGGGAGAGGTCTTCTCTTCCCTTTTAGCAAAAGGCTCTTTGGTGGTATCTAAAATATCTAGACTTACACCTACGCGCTTCTCATGTATCTTATTGACCATCATCTCAATCTGTTTGATAGAGAGGTTTGCTTGTAAAGCACTACCACAAAGCAATGCTGTTAATAGTATCTTTTTCATTAGTGATTAATCCCCCAAACAGAAATATTGATATCGGCAAAAACATTTGATGAGTTTTCATCTAAAGAGAGATGAGACCCATAAATATCGGTTACCAAAGTATTTTGTTCTAACTCATTGATGAACTTAATAATATTTTTATAGCTTCCTTTACATCCAACACCAATCTCCAATACATGTCCAAAGTTTCCTTTGTTATCGATATATTCATTGGTAATGTATGCAATATCTACATTTTGTACTTCAGCTCTTTGTGTAATAGAGTTTAAGAATCTTGACCAACTTTTTTGGTTAAAAAGCATGTCAGATAACTTTTCTAAGTTGCTATCGATAAATGCTATTTTTTGATTTAAGGTAACAATTCGCTCTTTTTTTCTCTTAATATCATTATCAAATTTTTTAATATAGTAATTTCTATCACCACCTACAGTAATAGAGTTTAAGTAGATTGTATTGTCAGCAATACTCTTCTCTACACTCTTTTTTGTTGCTTCCGAACGTTTATATTTAGCTTCTGCATATGGTAAAAAGTACATATACGCCAAATAGGTAATCATTCCTGCAATACCTAAAATAACCATCCATTTTTCACTCTCTTTTTTAGGAGCAAAATAGGCATCTAACTCTTCTAATTTATCTTCTATATATTTCATTTTAAATCAACCTTTAGCAGACCTTTATAAAAATTACTCTCTGGATCTTTTTGGATTAGCTCAATATTAATACTTTTTAATTCATCAAAGTGTTGGTTTGAGATATACTGAATGAGCTCTGTAAATTTTCTATCGTTTGAACTTACCAAAGCAACCCATACAGTATTCTCTTTTGTATAGATATTATCAATATGTACACCAAACTGATCAAGCTCTTTGGCAAATGTATAGAAGATACCTGATTTCAAACGGTAATGTACTTTTTTATCGTAGATAGAACTTAATGTTTTACTCTTTGCATTATAGGTTTTCAATAAAGTAGCAATCTCTTTATCTAATGCACTAATTTTCTTCTTCTTTTCACTCAAAATTTTCTTATATTTCTTTGTCTCTTTTGTTAATTCGGCATTTTTAAGATTAAGTGTATAGATTTTTGCTTCATTGGTATAGGAACCAATCAAATAAGTAAGTGGATATGCTATACCAATAAAGATAGAAGCTGCCGTAGCAAGAATAAACTGCCCACTTGCACGTTTGGCAAACATTGGTGGACGAGGGAACATCGTAAGGTTTACAGTAAAAGAAGGATCCTCCATATACTCTAAAGCATTTAACAACATCAAGTATTGTAGTTGATCGGTATACCATTCATCATTATTAATCTCGTAATTAAAGTTAAAATCTGAAGATTGTAACCCAAGATAGTTTTGTCCATACTCATCTAGTCCAATGACTGGTCCATTGATACTACCAATAAACATATGGTCAATGGCATCAAGTTGAAACGCTCTTTTTGCATAAATAATAATATCGTTGATAGTAATAAATACTTCACTGAAAATCTTCATAAGATTCTCTTGATACTCACTATCAATTGCTTTTAACCCTTCTGTTTCAAAGGTCGAGAAGAACTCTTTTCTATCAACCTGCTCTCCAATAATTTCACAATAGCGTTCATAGATCTGCTCTAAAGAGAAATCTAATGATTTAGAGTAGAGATACTCTCCATCATGATAGAAGGTAATGAATGCATCATTCTGTGTAAAGTAGATGAAACTATGTGTTCCATTACTGCTTAAAATCTCTTTGCTATAGAGTGATTTATAAAGTAAGGGAGCAGGAACAATAAGATCAAAATATTTTGTCTGTTTTTTAAGAGGTAAAAAGAGATCTTCTAAATTTTCCGGTTCAGCAACAAAGAGATGGAACTTTCTCTCTTCATCTTCTGTCTCACTCTCCACATAAGAGATAGTATAGTTTTTAGCCTGATCTAAGCCTAACTCTTCATAGGCTTTAATATCTAGAATATCAGAAATATCTTCTTCTGGAATACTGCGGCTTATCTCTACGGTTGTAGTAATAATATCTTTGTTACCTAAGTATGAAGTAACAAAGTTTGACTTATTATACCCTAGCTTTTCCGATGCTTGAAATGTATTATTTTTGAACAAATAACTCTTATTGTTATAGGCATCTACTGTAACAATATTTTTAATTTTAGATTTATCTGTCGTGCTTTTTTTTAAAAACATTCTAAACTTCCTTCGTTTGTTAACCAATTATATATGTTATAATATTAAAACTATCTTAGTACAATAACTTTTACAAACAAAAGATACCATAGCTTTATTACTACTCTATTACCTTCATTCTAGACAATGTAACCAAATTCTTCTAATCCTGAACGGTTTTTACTCCATCCTTTCTTAACAGAGACATGAAGGTCTAAAAAGATACGTTTTCCAGAGAAAACTTCCATCTGTTGACGGGCAAATTTTCCTACACGTTTAATCCCCTCACCTCGTTTTCCTACAATCATTCCTTTTTGTGTCTCTTTTTCTACAACAATAGTAGCATAGACTCTGTCTAGCTCATCTGTCTCATCAATCTTCTCAATGGTAACATCACTCTCATAAGGAATTTCATCACTCAAGTTTTCAAAGATTGACTCACGAATAAGCTCTTTATAGATATCACGAATATTCTCTGTAGTTAAAATCTCTGTATCAAAAAGAAATGGTGAGAGAGGAAGATGCTTTGAAATCTCATCAAGCAACTGTTTTTTTCCTACTTTTTTATTGACAGAAAAGGGGATAATTGCTTCAAACTTATCTTGGTACTTTTGATACTCTCCAAGCTTTTTTAGTACATCACCCTGTTTAACATGATCCATCTTGGTTAAAAGTATAATATGTTTAGTATGTTTACGTTCAGACATTTTTAGAAACTTCTCATACTCTACAAGTTTATCGGTAATAGGTGCTAAAAAGATAATAAGATCAGCATCACCAATAGCTTTAAGTACCTCCTCCATCATAAATTGATTGAGAAGTTTCTCTTTTTCATGAATCCCTGGGGTATCTACAAAGATAATTTGAGACTCTGTACCATACATATCTTCATGCATAACGATGATGTTCATACGTTTACGTGTCGCTTGAGCTTTTTTAGAAACCATCGCAAGTTTCTCTCCTACTACATGGTTAAGTAGTGTACTCTTTCCAGCATTGGGACGACCAACTACAGCTACAAAACCTGCTTTGGTATCTATTGTTTCTTTTTCATGTTCAAACATTTTTCATTTCTACTTTCAACTTTCTCTACAATATGTAGCGTGTTGTATCTTCATCTTCTACAACATCACCAATTTTCTCTTTTACCAATGCTTCATCTACCACAATAGACTCTCCACTGTGTTCATCGGCACTAAAACTAATCTCTTCTAAAATACGCTCCATCACTGTATGGAGTCTTCTTGCTCCAATATCTTCTGTCTTCTCATTGGCTTGAAGCGAGTAGCTAGCAATCGCTCTTAGGGCTGACTCTTCAAACACCAACTCAACCTCTTCTACTTTTAAGAGTGCTTGATACTGCTTAATAAGAGAGTTGTTAGGCTCTGTTAAGATACGATAAAGCGTCTCTTCAGTCAGGCTCTCTAACTCTACACGTAGAGGGAAACGCCCTTGAAGTTCTGGCATCAAATCGCTAGGCTTACTCACATGAAAAGCACCTGCTGCAATAAAGAGGATATGGTCTGTCTTTACCATCCCCAATTTTGTATGTACAGTTGAACCTTCTACAATAGGAAGTAAATCACGCTGTACCCCCTCTTTGCTTGGATCTTGTCGTCCTTGAGAGTTGGCTGAAACTGCTACTTTATCTACCTCATCTAAGAAGACAATGCCACCCTTCTCTACTTTTTCAAGAGCTAACTCTTTGAGTCTCTCTTCATCAAGAAGTGCTTCACTCGCTTCAGCTTCCAAGATTTTCTTTGCCTCTTTAACAGTGACCTCTTTTTCTGGACCTTTTTTACCCATACCCCCTAGGACTTTTACAATACTCTCTTGTACTTGTATCATCTGTGGAGGGAGTCCCTCTTCTGGCATTTGAGGATTGTTTGGCATCGTTACTTTTACTTTTAGGTGGTCTAGTTCACCCTTGGCAAACTTCTCTTGCATACGGGTAAAACTCGCATCATACTCAGCTTGTTTTTGTTCGCTAGCCCCTGCTGGTAGAGGAGGAAGAAGTTTCTCTATAATCTTATTTTCTATATAGTTGGCAATCTTCTCTCTGTTCTTCTCATTTTCACTCTCTCGTACAATCTGTAAAGAGGTGGTTGCCAAATCACGAATCATAGACTCTACATCACGTCCCACAAAGCCCACTTCAGTATATTTACTCGCCTCCACCTTAATGAAAGGGAGGTTCATCATCTTAGCCAAACGTCTGGCAATTTCTGTTTTACCTACTCCTGTACTTCCTATCATTAAGATATTTTTAGGAGTAACATCATGCTGCATCTCTTCACTAAGATGCATACGTCTATAACGGTTTCTCAGTGCCACAGCAATGGTTTTCTTCGCATCACTTTGTCCAATGACATATCTGTCTAGGTAGCTTACAATCTCTTTGGGGGTTAAGTTCTCCATTTGACTCATCTTCTACAACTCCAATAGTTTAATATTTTTATTGGTATAGATACAGATATCTCCAGCAATCTCTAGAGATTTTTGTACCAACGCTTTGGGTTCAAGCTCTGCATGTCTGTCAAGGGCACGGGCTGCTGAGATAGCGTAGTTTCCACCACTACCAATGGCAGCTATTTTTCCATCTTCAGGCTCTACCACATCTCCTGTACCAGAGAGGATAAAAATATGCTCTTTATTGAGTACTATCATCATCGCTTCAAGCTGACGGAGGTGTTTGTCTTTACGCCACATCTTTGAAAAGCCAATGACAGATTTGAACAAGTCTCCTTTCTTCTCAGCTAAAATCGTCTCAAACATATCAAAAAGGTTAAAAGCATCTGCTGTACTTCCGGCAAATCCTGCTAAGACTTTACCCTCATGAAGTGTACGAATTTTAGTCGCGTTACCTTTGAGTACAGTATCACCAAAACTTACTTGACCATCACCACCAATGACTGCTTTTCCTTCAGACTTATAGCCCAGTATCGTTGTTGCGTGAAACATTAAACAGCTACCACATTGACTTTAAGTGTCGCATGGATACCATGTCCCAGCTTGGCATCTACCTCATGAAGCCCCTCTGATTTAAGTGCTTTTTTAAGGTTGATATGCTTTTTATCTAGTTCAATGTTTAGCTGTTGAGCAATCGCTTTAGAGATGTCGGCATTGCCCACTGAGCCCTTAATACCTACAGGTGCTTTTGTCTTCTCTATGGTAATCTCTGTTGCCTCTAAACGCTTCTTCTCCTCTTCAAAACGAGCCATCTCCTCTTGACGCTCTTTTGCCATACGCTCCTGCTCTGCTTTCCAGTTCTCTACAACCTCTGGCGTTGCTAATTTGGCTAACCCTTTACCAATAAGGAAGTTTTGACCATATCCATCTTTTACCTCTTTAATCTCACCTGCTTTACCCAATGTTTTGACATCTTTAATCAATAATACTTTCATTTTTTGTCCTTGTACAAAATATAATTATAGATATTTTATCTAAACTTTACTAATAGATGATACAATCACAAAAATAAAACCATAGAGAGAATAGTAATGTTTCAAAACTTTCATATAGACAACCTCAAAAGTTTTCCAAAAGAGCTAGAGAAGCTCTTAGATCAGCAGCGTAGCACCATTGAGACACTGACACACTCTAACGAAAAGAGCTATGAGAAGATACTCAAACCTCTTCAAGATTTAGATGAGGAGCTAGGGCTCTTCTTTACCCCTCTTTCACACCTAAACTCAGTCATGAACTCCGATGAAACACAAGAGGCGTATGAGACTTCA
>Ga0256843_1002787_pt1 | contig 12562 bp, 12 predicted proteins | sample AlvinellametaG_FD_191572 | JGI IMG/M metagenome (GOLD analysis project Ga0256843, IMG submission 191572) | Pompeii worm associated microbial communities from hydrothermal vent at the East Pacific Rise, Pacific Ocean - Alvinella | ecosystem: Host-associated > Annelida > Integument > Unclassified ... | reverse complement strand
TAGCGCCTTTTATGGTAGATATCATTATAGGTGATGTAAAAAAAGAAGAGCAAGTTGAATTTGCAGAAAATCTTTATAATAAACTAAAAGAAAATAATGTAAATGTATTACTTGATGATAGAAAAGAAAGATTTGGTCCAAAAATCAAAGATTTTGAGCTTATTGGTTTTCCATATGCAGTTGTAATTGGTAAAAAACTAAAAGATGGAATAGTTGAGATTAGAAAAAGAGATGGTTTAGAAAAAATAGAAATTGAAGCTAATAAGGTATTTGATAAACTTATGGAAATGATTGGCTAAAATAATGAAACTATTATTACCTATAATTTTAGCATTTTTAGGATTTATAGGGGCTAGTTATTTTATAGATTTAAATCAATCATTTTTAATAGGAATGATTATTTTATTAGTAGCTTATTGGTCAAATGAGGCTTTACCACTAGGAGTAGTCTCACTTTTTCCAATAATTGCTTTTCCTTTATTAGGGATTTTGGATATAAAAAGTGTTACAGCAAATTATTCAAATCCTATAATATTTTTATTTTTAGGTGGATTTATGCTTGCTATTGCAGTAGAAAAAACAAATCTCCATCAAATAATAGCAGATAAATTAATATCTTTTTTTCCAAATACTTCAAGAGGTATTATTTTTGCATTAGCTATTACATCAGCCGTGCTTAGTTCAATCCTTTCAAATACGACAACAGCTTTACTTTTGATGCCTATAGCTATGTTTTTGAGTAGTGATGTGAAATTAAAAACAAGATTTGCATTATCTATTGCTTATGGAGCAAGTATAGGTGGAATTATTACTCCTATAGGAACACCACCAAATCTTATTTTACTTGGATTTTTAGAGGAAAATAATATTCAAGCTCTTACATTTGTTCAGTGGATGATAAAAACTATCCCTTTAGCTATATTGATGCTTATTATTGTAGGATATATCCTTAGTTTAGGAGTAAAAGAGTTTAAAATAGAGCTTAATAAAAAAGAGTTTAAATTAGATAAAAATCAAAATAGACTTAAAAATATTTTAATAATTTTAATGATTCTATTATTTTTAAATTCATTTTTTAAAATACCGGATGCAATAATTTTACTTAGTTTTGGACTTTTAATGTTTGTGCCAAAAATAGGATTTTTAGAATGGGATGATACAAAAAAAATTCCATATGAAATAACTTTTTTATTTGGAGCAGGGTTTAGTATAGCTAAAGCTTTTAGTGTTACTCATTTAGACAATGTAGTTTCAGATATGCTTCTTAGTTTTACTAATTTAGCTCCTTTTATTTTACTTTTTGTTGTAGCTATGATTATCACTTTTACTACAGAAATCACTTCAAATACAGCTTTGATTTCTATAGCTTTGCCTATTATTTATGCATTAGGTGAAAAAAGTGATATAAATATGGAACTTTTACTTATGGTAGCTACTATTAGTGCAAGTTATGCTTTTATGCTTCCTATTGCTACTCCTCCAAATGCTATAGCTTTTAGTGCTGGCATAAAAATTAAAGAGATGGCAAAATATGGAATTATTTTTAATTTTATAGCTATTAGTATTACATCAATTATAGCTTATTTTTATTGGTAAGGATTTAAAAATGATAGAGATTATAAATACAGGTGGAACTTTTAATAAAAGATACAATCCTTTAAATGGGGAATTAGAAGTTCCAAATGATTTTATAGCTATAAAAGAGATTTTAAAAAAGTCTCTTTTTCAAAAAGAGTATAAAATAACTCAAATTATTTCAAAAGATAGTCTTGAATTTACAAAAGAAGATAGAAAACTTTTAGTAAAAACAATACAAAATTCTAAAGCAGATAAAATAATAATAGTTCATGGGACTGACACTATGACTAAAAGTGCAAAGTTTATAGATAAATTTATAAACAATAAAATTATTGTTTTTACAGGTGCTATGAAACCATATGAAATAGAAAAAGTTGAAGCTGTGAGTAATTTTATGATGGGGATAGGTTTTTTAGAAAATGCTAATAATGGAGTTTATATTTCAATGCATGGAATTATTAAAAAATATGATAAAATACAAAAAAATTATAAAAAAGGGATTTTTTATGAAAAATAAAATTGTATTAGGATTAATTTTAGGAAGTTTTTTTATTGGATGTGGAAAAGAACCTAGTATAACAGATCCATGTGAGATTGATTATCAAAAGTGTAGTGCAGAGTGTAAAATTACAATGGCGACTGAAGCTGATTGGAAAAAAACAGCTTGTGAAGCTAAATGTAAAACTATATATGCAGGATGCAAAACTAAACAAAAGACAATAGAAGGTTATAAATATACAAAAGAAAAAAGTATAGAAGGGTATCATTATATAAAAAATAAACTTTCTGATAAAAATGAGACTAAATAAAGGTTATGTTTGAGTAAAATAAAGTTATATTTATATGCATTGTTTGTAGAACATTCAATTTTGAATATTTTTTGGAGAAATTTTCATAAAGTAGATGAAGGTGTCTATCGTTCAGCACAAATGAATCCTTACACTTTGAAAAAATATATAAAAAAATATAATCTTAAAACTATTATATCTTTTAGGCAAGATATAGAAAAGTCTCCTCTTTCTATTTTGGAAAAAGAAGTATCTAAAGAGATGGGAGTTGAATTTGTTAGAATAGGGTTAACTTCTAGAAAATTGCCTAAAAAACATAAACTTATAGAATTAAAAAAAGCTTTTGAAAAATATCCAAAGCCTATGCTTATGCATTGTAAAGCAGGCTCTGATAGGACTAGTTTAGCCAGTTTTTTATATTTATACTGGAAAGGAAAAATAGAAGAGGCAAAAAAACAATTTAGTTTTTTTAAATTTGGACATATTAAATATTCAAAAGCTGGTATTATTGATTATTGTGCTGAAAAATTTTTAGATAGTGGAGAGAAAGATATAATAAAATGGTGCGAAGAAAATAGAGAAAAACTTCAAAAAGAGTTTAAACCAAAAGGTTTTTGGAATTTTGTAAATGATAAGATTTTAGGAAGGGAATAAAAAATATATGATTTTACATAATATATTGTTTTCTTTATTTATGTCACTAGTATTAATATTACCAGATTTTATATTAAATATATTTTGGAAAAACTATTATATGTTTACTTCTAAAAATACATTAAAAGAGTTAATTATTACTATATTGATTGGTTTTATAATTAGTTTTTTTAATAAAAAAAATAAAATAATCTTTTTTACTATATTTCTACTTTTAGCTTTTATTCAGATTTTGAATTTTGCATATTTTAGAACTTATTTAATGCCATATCAAATAGATTTAGTTTTTAGTGAATATAAAGATATTTTGGATTCTTTAGTTTCTATAAAGATGAATATTTTAATTGCTTGTTTAATGTTAATTGTATATTTTTATCTATTTTATTTGATTACTCGAAAATTAAAATTAATAACAAAAAACTTTTTAGTTTTTATTTTGATTATTTTATTTTTAATATTTCCATTTTTTATGCTTAAAAAGAAAAGTATTTATATTCCTAATTCTACCCACTTTAGTTATTTGAATACTTTATTTGCAGTTGATTTATTTGTAATAGGAAAATTTTTAGATCAAAAAAAGATTAATTATAAACCATATAAGATAACAAAAGTAGATGAAGGAAAACCTATCGTAATAATGGTAATGGGTGAGAGTTTAAATTATAAAAGAATGCATTTATATGGTTGGGATATAAATAATACTCCAAGATTAGATCAACTTAAAGCTGATAAAAATTTTATATTCAAAAAAGCGATTAGTTCAGGTATAAACACTCCTGTTTCAATAGTAACATTTTTTAATAATAAAAGGGAACCTAAAAATATAGAGTTATTATTCTCTCAAAAAGTAAATATTTTAAAATTAGCTAAAGAAAATAATTATAGCACTTATTGGCTTAGTATGCAAGAAGAGGGAACATCTATTTCTACAATATTAAATTATGCAGATGTAAAAAAAACAAGAAAAGATTTCAAAGCTAAATATGATAATATTTTATTAAATAATTTGGAAATTATAGATTTTTCAAAAAAAAGTTTTATTGTATTACATTTTAGAGCAAATCATTCTCCTTATGAAAAATATATTCCAGATAGTTTTTATAAATGGAAGTTTATTGATGATGATTATCATAAATATAAGGTAAATAGTTATTATGATAGCATTTTATATATTGATTATTTAATCTCAAGTATTATAGAATATATGAAAAATAATCATAAAAATTTTGTACTATATTTTACATCAGACCATGGGGAGATGTTAGGGTTTGAAGATGAAGGTGGAAGATATGGCCATTCACAACTTGTATGGGGAGATACATATGTACCATTTATATATTATAGTGATAAATATCATAAAAAATTAGATAAAAAATATTATAATCATTATATGATCTCAAAGATGCTTACAAGAGATTTAGGATATAACATTATAAATCCAAATGAAAATGGTAAATATTATATAAATGGTGTGCAAATTGATGGAAGTGCTGGATGGATAGAATATAATATAAAGGATATAGATGAAAAATAATATTATATTTATGTTAATATTTACTTTTATACTAATAATACCAGATTTTATTATTTCTTATTTTTGGAATGGATATTATGAATTTACATGGTATAGGTTTGTTAGAGAGTTTGGTGCTACATTAGTAATAGGGTTTATTTTAAGTTTTGCACCAAGAAAATTTGTTGTAGTGTTTACTTCATTTTTAGTTTTTATTTCATATGTAGCAATTGCTCATTATGGATATTTTCATGCATATATTATGCCATATGAATTAACTGTTTTAGAGAATAGTGATGATATAAAAGATATATTATATTCTTTAACTGATGTTAAATATTTACTAGTTATATTGGTTATATTATGGATATTGATAACTTATATTGTTTATATAGTAGATAAGAAACTAAATCCAATTAAAAAAAGATTTGGAATATTTTTAATAATATTCATACTATTGATTTATCCATATTTTATAAATAAAAAACAAAATATTTATTTAGCTAATTTTACCCATTTTTCATATATGGATGGATTAAATACCATATATTTAGCATTATTAAATATAAATCAAAAAGTTGTGCATAAAAATTATAAACCATATAAGGTAACAAAAGTAGATGAAGGAAAACCTATCGTAATAATGGTAATGGGTGAGAGTTTAAATTATAAAAGAATGCATTTATATGGTTGGGATATAAATAATACTCCAAGATTAGATCAACTTAAAGCTGATAAAAATTTTATATTCAAAAAAGCGATTAGCTCTTCAGTAAGAACTATTTGTTCTGTGACTACGTTTTTTTATAATAAGAGAGAACCTGATAATATGAAGCTTTTGATGAATAATAAAACAAATATTATGAAATTAGCTGATGAAAATGGATATGATACATATTGGCTTAGTATGCAAAGTGATGTAAGTTTAATGTCAAAAGTGATGAGTTTTGCTAAACATAAAAAATTTGAATGGCAATTTAAAAGGAAATATGATGATTCTTTATTAAACGAACTAAAAAAAATACCTTTTGATAAAAAAACATTTATTGTATTTCATATAAAATCTGTACATTCACCTTATAAAAAATATGTACCTAAAGAATTTCAGATTTTTAAAGGAAATGGAAGAGAAGATTATTATAGTGGTATTTATTATAATGATTATTTAATCTCAAGTATTATAGAATATATGAAAAATAATCATAAAAATTTTGTACTATATTTTACATCAGACCATGGGGAGATGTTAGGGTTTGAAGATGAAGGTGGAAGATATGGGCATTCACAACTTGTATGGGGAGATACATATGTACCATTTATATATTATAGTGATAAATATCATAAAAAATTAGATAAAAAATATTATAATCATTATATGATCTCAAAGATGCTTACAAGAGATTTAGGATATAACATTATAAATCCAAATGAAAATGGTAAATATTATATAAATGGTGTGCAAATTGATGGAAGTGCTGGATGGATAGAATATAATATAAATTAAGGAGAAGTTTATGAAAAAAACTATAGTGTATGGTTTTGATTTGGTACCTGAAGTGATACTTAGATTATCAAAAGAAAATATCATTGATGTAAAATTTTGGATAACAGGGAGAAAACATAAAATTACACAAGTAAATGCAAAGACAATAGAAATGCATGATTTGAAATTTCCTTGGATTAAAAATACATATATAAAAGAATATGATAAATTTTTTGATAAAAATTTTTTAAATTTTGTTGAATATTATTCAAGAAAAAGATTATTAGAATTTGATTTATTTGAATACCAAAATATATTTAATAAGTATTTTTATTATTTGTATGATTTATTAAAAGATATAGATATGATTCTTTTTTCTACCATTCCCCATTTTGGATTTGATTTTTTAATGTATAAAATGGCTAAAGAGATTTTTAATATAAAAACTGTAATGTTTTATCCTACATTGTTTCCAAATAAAATGTGGTATTTAGAGGATATTAAAGATTATGGAGAGTTTAATAAGTTAAAATATTTAAATAATAAAAACCAAGTAGATATTAAAATAAATAAAACATTTAAAAAAGAATTGTTTTATATGAAAAATATAAACAAAAAAAGTTTTAAAAAGAGTTGTTTTTATAAACATTTGATTAAAGATTTTTTCAATTCATTGAATGTTTTTGATCCTTATACTAATAAAAACAAATTGGTTCCATTTAATAAATATGTGAAATGTAAAGAGTATATTAAATTAAGTAAAAACTTTGCAAATGATATAGATTTAAAACAAAAATTTGTTTATTTTCCATTGCATATGCAACCAGAATTAACATCAAATGTATTGGCTGGAAAATATTCAGATCAACTTTTAGCTATAGAAAAAATTTCTAAAATGATACCAGATGATTGGAAAATATATGTAAAAGAAAACCCAAAACAAACTTTCTATCAAAGAGATAAATATTTTTTTGAAAGGTTAAAAAATATAGATAAGGTTGTTTTAGTTGGTAAAGATGTAGATACTTATGAGCTATTAGAAGGGTGTCAGTTTCCAGCTACTCTTACAGGAACTGTAGGGTGGGAAGCAATTAGTGGAGGAAAAGCAGTATTAATTTTTGGACAGGCTTGGTATAAAAATTTGCCAGGAGTTATTCAATATAATGATGATTTAAGTATTGATGATATTTTGAATATAAATATAGACCATGAGTTGTTACAAAAAGAGGTTAATAAGTTAATCTCTTTTTGTTTTGATGGAATAGTTGATGAAAATTATATTAAAATTTATAAAGATTATGACCAATCAAAAAATGAAGATAATATTTATAAGGCTATAAAAAAGGTTTTAGATGAATAATACACTAGTTTATGGATTTCATTGGAAAAGTCAAGTTAAAGCAATTAAACAATTAGAACAAGAAAATATTATTAATATCTCTTTTTGGATAGGAGCACATAAAGAAGCAGATGTTCATATAGGAAAACTTAGAAGATTTCAAATCAAAAAAGATACATATACGGGTTTAAATAGAGATATATATCAAGAAATATTTGATGAAGGTATTGAAACTTTTATGGATATGTTTTCTAGAGTACCAAATGCATATACTATGACTTATCAAGAATATAAAAATATTTTTAATTTTTATTTTGATTATTTTTCAAAAATTTTATATGAAAAAAAAATAAAATTGTTAATATATTATATGTTTCCCCATTTTGGAAGTGATTATGTTCTTTATTTATTAGCTAAAAAATTAGGTTTAAAACAGATTCTAATAGCTCAATCATTTGTCCCAAATAGATTTTTTTATGTACATGATATAGATGATTATGGAGATTTTAAAGATATTAAAATGACTTTTCCTCATGAATATATTAAAGTTCCTAAAAAAGCAGAAAAAAAATTATTTTATATGAAAAATATAAAATTAAAATATAGAAGTTGTATAGTAAATTATTTTAAAAATTTTGGAAAATGGATTTATAGAAAGCATGGTTATATGAGTTTTTTTTCATTTCATAAATTATTTAGTGATTGTATAGAATATAAAATAAATTATTATAAATTAGCTAAAAAAGAGGTTGATTTTTCTAAAAAATATGTATATTTTCCACTTCAAATGCAGCCAGAATTAACTACTACAACATTAGGTGGAATTTATAAAGATCAACTATTAGCAATAGAGCATTTAAGAACAATTTTACCAGATGATTGGAAAATATATGTAAAAGAAAATCCTAAACAATTAGGGTTTTATAGAGATAAATATTTTTTTGAGAGATTAAAGCTTATTAAGAATGTGGAATATATTTCTAAAGAGGTAAATACATATGAATTATTAAAATATGCAAAGTTTTCTGCTACTGTTACAGGAACTATTGCATGGGAATCTATAACATCAGGAAAGCCAGCTTTAATATTTGGAAATATTTGGTTTAAAAATTTACCAGGAATTATAAAATATAAAAAAGATTTAAAATTACAAGATATTTTGGATATAAAAATAGAGCATGAAGAATTAGAAAGAGAATATAATAAACTTATATCAAAAACTGCAATAGGGATTATTGATAGAGGCTATATTGCTAATTTTAAAGATTATAATAATGATAATAATGCAATATATGTTAAAGATTCATTAGAAAAAATAATTAAAAGTTTGTTATAATTTGAAATAAAATTAAAAAGGTAGTTAAATGTTTAATAATAAAAATATTTTAATAACAGGTGGGACAGGAAGTTTTGGAAAAAAATATACAGATATTATATTAAAAGATTATAAACCAAATAAAATAATAATTTATAGTAGAGATGAACTTAAACAATATGAAATGTCACAAAAATATAATGATAAATGTATGAGGTATTTTATAGGTGATGTAAGAGATGGTGAGAGATTAAAAAAAGCTATGGAAGGTGTAGATATAGTGATTCATGCAGCAGCCCTAAAACATGTTCCAGTAGCTGAATATAATCCTATGGAATGTATAAAGACAAATATAATGGGGGCTGAAAATGTAATTAATGCATCATTGGCAAATGAAGTAGAAAAAGTTATTGCATTATCTACAGATAAAGCAGCAGGTCCAGTAAATTTATATGGAGCTACAAAATTAGCAAGCGATAAACTTTTTGTAGCTGCTAATAATATGGTAGGAAAAAGAAAAACAAGATTTGCTGTAGTAAGATATGGGAATGTTATTGGAAGTCGTGGGAGTGTAGTTCCATTTTTTGCAAAACTTATAAAAGAAGGTGCAAAAGAGCTTCCAATTACACATTTTGATATGACAAGATTTTTAATTACATTAGAACAAGGTGTGAAATTTGTACTTAAAAATTTTGAAAGAATGCAAGGTGGAGAAATATTTATACCAAAAATTCCATCAATGAAAATGGTAGATTTAGCTAAAGCTATGTGTCCAGAATGTAAATTAAAAGAAATAGGAATTCGTCCAGGTGAAAAGATGCATGAAGTAATGATAACAGCTGATGATTCTCATTTAACATTAGAATTTGATGATCATTATGTGATAAAACCATCTATCCAATTTGCACATAAGACAGATTTTAAAGTAAATAAACTTGGTGAAGTTGGAAAAGAAGTTGAATATGGATTTGAATATAATTCAGGAAATAATACAGAATGGCTTACAAAAGAGGAATTTTTAGAATTAGCTAAGGAATTTTTATGATACCTTATGGAAAACAATATATAGATGAAAATGATATAAATGCAGTAGTAGAAACTCTAAAAAGTGATTATCTAACAACTGGGCCTAAAGTGAAAGAATTTGAAGATGCTTTAGCAAAAAAACTTGGATTTAAATATGTAGTAGCTGTAAGTAATGGTACAGCTGCATTACATATTGCAAGTATAGTATTACTAAATCAAGGTGATAAAGTAATAACAACTCCAAATAGCTTCTTATCTACATCAAACTCTATCCTTTATCAAAAAGCAAAACCAGTTTTTGTAGATATTAACCAAAATGGACTTATAGATTTAGAATTAGTAGAACAAGAACTAAAAAATAACCCTAAAATAAAAGCACTGTATTTAGTAACATTTTCAGGACATCCATTTGAAGATGAAAAACTAAAATATTTAAAAGAAAAATATAATGTAAAAATATTACTTGATAATGCACACTATTTTGGAGGAGGATATTGTGATATAGCAACATACTCATTTCACCCAGTAAAACATATCACAACATTTGAAGGTGGAGCAGTTGCTACAAATGATGAAGAAATTTATAAAAAACTACTTCGATTAAGAAACCATGGAATGGTTAGAGATAATACAATGTATCCATGGGAATATAAAATGGTGGATTTAGGATATAATTATCGCTTAAGTGATGTAGCATGTGCTATGGGCTTAAGTCAACTTGAAAAAATAGATACATTTTTAGAAAAAAGAAGAAAAATAGCAAAAAAATATCACGAAAAACTAACAAAAGTAAAACCTTTATATCCATATAATGAAAAATCATCATATCATCTTTTTGTAGTAAAATATCCATTTAAATCGTTAGATGAAAAAGCGGAATTTTTTATCAAAATGAGAGAAAAAGGAATAGCACTTCAATACCATTATATCCCTATTAACTCTCAACCATATTATGTAAAAAAAGGATATTTTAAAGAGTTTGAAAATATGCAAGAGTATTATTTAGAAGCTTTTAGCTTACCGATATATCCAAGTTTAAGTGATGATGAACAAAATTATGTGATTAAAACTTTAGAGGAGTTACTTTGAATTTATGTATAATCCCTGCACGTGGTGGAAGTAAAAGAATACCTAAAAAGAATATAAAAGAGTTTTGTGGAAAACCACTTATTGCTTATAGTATTGAAGTGGCTAAAGAAAGTGATTTGTTTGATAAAATTGTAGTATCTACAGATAGCTTAGAGATAGCAGAAGTGGCCCAAAAATATGGTGTAGAAGTACAAATGAGACCAGATGAATTAAGTGATGATTATGCTGGAAGTGTAGATGTGTTTGAATATGTAATATCTCAAAATCCTGGATTTGAATATGCTTGTATGATATATGCTACAGCACCATTTTTGCAAGCTAAATATTTAAAAGAAGGATTTGAAGTTTTAAAAAATAATAATGTTTGTTACACATTTAGTGCTACTACTTATGATTTTCCTATTTTTAGAGGGTTTGAAATAGAAGATAATAAAGCAAAAATGCTTTATCCTGAATTTATGAATAAAAGAAGCCAAGATTTACCTGAAGTTTATCATGATGCAGGACAGTTTTATTTTAAAAGAATAGATTGTAAAGAAAAATTTAAATTTGATGGTAATATTCCTATAATAATCCCAAGATATTTAGTACAAGATATTGATACATTAGAAGATTTTATAAGAGCTGAGATGATGTATAAAGTTATGTGTGCATTAAAGGATAAAAAATAGTAATATTTAGAGTAGATTTTGGAAGTAAGATAGGACTTGGACATTTAAAAAGAAGCTTAGTGTATGCTAAAAACTTTGATGATGTTATTTATGTATCAAAATCAAATGAACAAGCTTTAGTTCCATATCCTCTAAAAACTATTAAAAATGAAGAAGAGTTTTTTGAGATTGTAAAGAAATTAAATCCAAAGCAAGTAATAGTGGATAATTATGAGTTTACTATAGAGTATCAAAAACAATTTAAAAAACTTTTTGGGAATATAAAATTATCTTGTTTTGATGATGAATATAAAGAGTATTTTTGTGATGAAATAATCAATCACAATTTAGGTGTAAATATAAATAAATATAAAAATCCAAATATTGTAAAAATAATTCCTCCTTTAATTAGGGAAGAATTTATAAAAGTAAAAAAGAAAAGATATAAAAAAGATGGGATTTTTATAAGTCTTGGAGGAAGTGATTCTAAAAATTTGACTTTAAAAATATTAAAACTTTTAAAAAACAAAAAAATAAATCTTTATGTAACAACTGCAAATCAAAATTTAAAAAAAATAAAAAGATATGCAAAAATTCATAAAAATATACGATTACATATAAATGAAGATGTAGCATTTGGAATGGCAAAAAGTGAATTTGGTATAATTACTCCAAGTGTTATTAGTTATGAAGCTTTATATATGGAATTACCATTTATAGCGATTAAAACTGCTGATAATCAAAAAGAAGTTGCTAAATATTTAAAGAAAAAAAGAATAAAGGTTATAAGTGATTATAAAAAAGTTTCAAAATTTATCAAATGAAGAAAAAATAGAAGTTTTAGAGTGGAGAAATGATAAAAGTATAAGAGAATTTATGTATGATAAAGAACCTATATCACTTGAAAATCATTTAAATTTTATAGATAATTTAGATAATAGTAAAGTATATTTAAAAGTCGATGATTTAGGGGTGATTAATTTTAGAATAAAAAATAATTTTGCTGAAATAGGACTTCATAAAAATCCAAATCAACAAAAAGTTGGTTCTAAATTGATGAAAACATTGATTGATTATGGATTTAATGTATTAAAACTTGATAAACTTATTTTATATGTTTTTGAAAA
>Ga0256843_1002786_pt1 | contig 12564 bp, 12 predicted proteins | sample AlvinellametaG_FD_191572 | JGI IMG/M metagenome (GOLD analysis project Ga0256843, IMG submission 191572) | Pompeii worm associated microbial communities from hydrothermal vent at the East Pacific Rise, Pacific Ocean - Alvinella | ecosystem: Host-associated > Annelida > Integument > Unclassified ... | reverse complement strand
CATCAGCTATCAAAAAACTCAAACACCCAAAAGTAGGAAGAAAACTTAAAAACTACATAGAGGAGTAATCCTCTATCTGCAAAGAGGCACTATGCAAACTCCAAAATTTTTCGCACTTATCATTGGTACAGAGATACTCAATCGTAGAAGAAGTGACGCTCACTTTGAGTTTATCACAAAAACTCTCCTAAAACACAACCACAAACTTACAGGCTCTTTTGTTATAGAAGATGACCCACAACTTATTACAGATACTATCAAGTTTATAGCTTCCATTCCAAATAGCATACTTTTTAGTTTTGGTGGGATTGGCTCAACTCCTGATGACTATACAAGAGAGTGTGCTAGTAAGGCACTTAGTGATGGTAAGCTCTATATTCATCAAAAAGCAAAAAGTATCATAGAAAACAAATTGGGAGATAAAGCATATCCACATCCTATCAATATGGCAAAACTTCCCAAGGATGCTAAACTGCTTGACAATCCTATCAATGGTATGCCTGCTTTTTATGTAAATGATAGATTTTTTTTCATGCCAGGTTTCCCACAGATGAGTCATCCTATGGTAGAGTATATCCTATCTTATATCATAGATGATGGTAAACCAACATACAGACAAACACTAACAGCAAACTGTAAAGAAAATGTATTTATAGAACTGATGAGTAAAGTTCCTGATAATGTAGAAGTATCATCACTGCCAAAACTATATGACAATGGATGGGCTACAACTATCTCTATAAGTTCGCATGATAAAACTTTAACAAATCAAGTATTTGAAAGATTTACAAATCTACTAAATGATTTGGGTATAGAGTACAAGATTGGAGATTAGAACCCAAACTCTTTTTGGTGGTTTTGTAGATATTTACTCACACCAGATACTATACCTTTGACCAACTTTTGTTGATATCTACTATCAAATATCCTTGCTCTTTCTTTGGAGTTTGTTATATATCCAACTTCTATAAGTATAGATGGACGACTAGCACCGACCAATACATAAAAAGGTGCTGGTCTAACACCTCCATCTACTACATCTTTATATGAACTCTTTAGATTAGATATCATTCCTTTTTGTACATCGATAGCTAGTTTATGTGACTCGATAATCTTTGGACCATTTAGTACTGAATCTATGATTACATTTTTACTCAAATTGTCAGTACCTTGAAGTACGGCTGCATTCTCTTTGGCAGCTATCTTTTGAGAACGACTATCACGGCTTTTTTGTAAAAAATATGTCTCTATACCCTCTATCTCTTCAAAACGAGATTTGTCTGCTATAGCATTGGCATGTATAGATATAAATACTTGTGCATTTTTTTTATCTGCTATCCTAGTTCTCTCTCCTAAAGTTAAAAATCTATCATTTCCACGAGTTAGATATACTCTATATCCTGCATGTTCAAACTCTCTTTTTAACTTCTTAACGATAGGCAGTACAACATCTTTTTCATACTTTCCACTACATTTAGCACCACAATCATGTCCACCATGTCCTGCATCTATCACAACTAAAGGGTGTCCTTTGACAGGAGAATCACACCCACCCAACACAAATAACAATACTACTACCAAATACAAATATCTCATTCTATATCCAACTCTTTTTTTCTATTTTTTAGATAACTATCAATTCCTTTAGCTATACCTTTAGCTATATAGTCTTGATAACTACTAGATAACAACCTTCTTCTCTCTTTTGGGTTAGAGATATAACCAACTTCTACCAATATAGATGGTCGATTTGCACCAGCCAATACATAAAAAGGTGCTGAACGAACTCCACCATCTTTGACACCTTTATAGTGATGTTTTAGATAATATACCATATGTCTTTGTACATCTATAGCAAGTCTATTGGACTGAACAACCTTTGGTCCATTTAACAACTCCAATATAACATTTTTGCTCAAAGATGTTTTTGCCCCATTTAAAACAGCAGCATTCTCCCTTGCCATTATACGCTTAGACCTTTCATCACTTGATTTGGATAAAAAATATGTCTCTATACCATAAGCTTTGTATCTTAAGCGTTTGGGTACTGAGTTTGCATGTATAGATACAAACACTTTAGCATCTTTTCTATCGGCTACTCTTGTTCTGTTTGATAGTTTGATAAATCTATCATTACTTCTTGTAAGATAAACTCTATATCCCATTTGTTTAAGATATCTCTCTACTCTTTTGGCTATCTTTAAAACAAGATATTTTTCCATCTTACCACCACCTATAGCTCCACTATCATGACCACCATGTCCAGGGTCTATCACTATAAGGTCTTTAGAGTTTTTATAAACTTTGTTAGAAGAAGCTTTTTGTGATACTGGTTTAGTGGCTGTATGTTTGTGAGTAGTATGCTTGGTTACGGTATGGCTTTTATGACTTTTATGACTTTTTGGAGTAGATTTGTGCTTTTTAGGTACTAAAGATGTTTTAGGTAAAGGTATGCAATACTTGTTTGTATCTATCAGTGGTCTATATGTTCGACATCTATAAGCTTTTGATGTTTCTATCACAACTCTGACTATATTTTTTTTATACTGAGATACTCTTATGTTACTATGATATACCAAATTTGTTTTAGCTTTTTTTGAAAGTATAGTATTTGGTATATCAAAAACCTTTCTAGGTGGATTTGACAGTGGAAAATATCTTATAGCTTTTTTGTTATAATCTCTATCAAAAGATATAACCAAATCACCATTATCAACACTTATAGATTGTAAAACCTTAGGTGATGCCATCACTAGTGTTGATAAAAGTATCAAAAAAAGCCATATCTTCTTCACTCTAACTATCTTCCCCATTCATGAGTTTATCCATAAGCTCTTTTACTGTTATAATCTCATTTAGTTTATATCCATTGGCTCCTGTAAAGAAAAGTCCACTCTCTTTGATACCATCATAAGCATCTGAGAGTCTATCTGCTATACAATACCCTACCTGTTTAGCTTCAATACCTCTTTGACAAGGTGCTACACAGTTTGATATACAAGCTACTTTTGGTGCTGTTCCTTCCTCTATGCGTCTATGAAGTTCACTTTTAACACCTCTTGCGGGATACCCTACTGGTGATTTGAAAAGTTTTATATCTTCTTCTTTTGCATCGATAATCATCTGTTTCATAACATCACTAGCGTCACACTCAACTGTACCGATAAATCTAGTACCCATCTGAACAGCACTAGCACCAAGAGAAAGCATCTTTTCTATATCACTCTTATCCCATATACCACCAGCTGCAATCACTGGTATATCACCCCACTCTTTTGCTTCTTCTACTACTGGTGGAAGGATATTTTCAAGTTGATTCTCTTCTACAAAACACTCATCATACTTAAAACCTTGATGTCCACCACTCAGTGGTCCTTCTACTACTACAGCATCTGGTAGTCTGTTGTGAGTTTTTTTCCATCTTCTACACAAAATCCTTAACGCTTTGGCTGTAGATACGATAGGTACAAGTGCAACTTCTGGATAATCCTTAGCAGCTTCTGGCATAGTAAGTGGAAGTCCTGCTCCTGTGATAATGATATCAGCACCAGCTTCACAAGCATCAGCTACTACTCTATCATACTCACTTTGTGCATATAAGATATTGACAGCTAAAGGTGCATCTCCACATATCTCTCTAGCATTTTGCATGATAGCATTTAAAGCTTTTTTAGAGTAAAAGTTTTTTGCTTCATAAGGTCTGTTGTCACCTCTCAACTCTGAAGGCTCTAGGTATGCTCTATTTTTATATACACCAGTACCTACAGCAGATACAACACCCAATCCACCCTCTTTACTAACACTACCTGCTAACTTATCCCAAGATATACCAACACCCATACCACCTTGTACTATAGGTTTAGATATCTTGTATTTTCCTATCTGAAATGGTTTTAACTCCATACTACCCCACCTTTACTTTTGCAAACTTTCTTTTTCCTACTTGGAGTATATACTCTCCACTACTAAGATTTAATTTGTCGTCGTTGATTTTTTCTTGGTTTATTCTAACAGCACCTTGCTTAATATCTCTCCTAGCTTGAGAAGTTGATGGCTCTATTTTTGCTTCAACAAGCGCTTTACACACCCATATACCATCTTCTAGTTCAAACTCCTCTATATCTTCAGGGATTTGATTGGCTTTGAAAACATTGTCAAACTCTGCTTTTGCTTTAAGTGCTTCTTCTTCATTGTAAAATCTAGCTACTAACTCTTTGGCTAACATCTCTTTTGCTATTTTTGGGTGAAGATTACCATTTGTAACATCTTCTTTCATCTTAGCTATATCATCTAAGCTTTTATCACTAAGAAGTTCATAATATCTCCACATCAACTCATCAGATATAGAAAGAGTTTTTGCATATATATCTTTTGGCTCTTCTGTGATACCTATGTAGTTGTTGAGTGATTTACTCATCTTTTGTACACCATCAAGACCTTCTAGGATTGGCATCATCATAACAGCTTGTTCTTTACCTACATTATAAACTCTTTGCAAGTGTCTTCCCATAAGTAGGTTAAACTTCTGGTCTGTTCCACCTATCTCGATATCAGATTTAAGCTCTACTGAGTCATAACCTTGAAGTAGTGGATATATAAACTCTGATATAGATATACTTTGTCCACTTTTATATCTCTTTTCAAAATCATCTCTCTCAAGCATACGCGCTACATTGAAAGTAGTAGTAAGCTCAACCATACCACTAGCACCTAGTTTATCTAGCCAAGATGAGTTAAAAACTACATCTGTTTTAGACTCATCAAGGATATTAAACACTTGGTCTTGGTATGTTTTGGCATTTGCTAGTATAGTATCTCTATCAAGTACTTTTCTAGTCTCACTCTTTCCTGTTGGGTCCCCTATAGTAGCAGTAAAGTCCCCTATAAGTAACTGAACTCTAGCACCATGGTTTTGAAAAACTCTTAGTTTTTGAAGTAGTACTGTATGTCCTAAGTGCAAGTCAGCTCCAGTAGGATCAAATCCTGCTTTTATCGTATAAGTCGTACCATCTTCATAATACTTACTAACTAACTTCTCAATCCTATCCATATCTATAATCTCAGCACAACCTCTACTTATCTCTTCTAAAGCTTTTTTTACCATATACTATCCTTACTTATTATTGTATGCATCATCAAGATTGATTATCTCTATAAGTTTTATATGCCTAGACAATCTCTCTTGTAAAACACTTTTTTTACTCTCAGCACTCTCTACTTCTATCTGACAATACTCAGCACTCTCTGAACTCTGGATACCAAGTTCTATGCTAAGTATATTTAAATCCATATCAGATAAAACTTTTAACAAATCTGCTAAAACACCTTTTTTGTTTTGTAAACTAACTATAAGTCTATATCTTGATAGCTTTGCACCTTTCCAGTTGATCCAAACCATACTAGCACCATCTTTTATCATCTCATATGCTTTAGAACACAACTTATGATGTATGATAATCTTTGTATCTTTATAAAAGGCTACTATCTGATCACCAGCTTTTGGATGACAACAATAGTCAAACTCTATACTATCTATAGGCTTGTTACTAAAAAGTGTAAAATGTTCTATCTCTTTTTCTATAGGTTTTTTATAACCTTGTTTTAAAATCTCCCAAAATCTAACCTCTTTGGCCCCTATAAACTCTGCTATTTTGTGTATAGCATCTTTATAGTAGTCAAGTTGATTTGGAAGTTTATAGATACTCTCACTCATCTTTAAGGAGTTCACTATATCTTTAATCTTTTCTAACTCTATATCAAAAAGAGTTGATAAGATATTGTATGCACTTAGAGTATCACTCTCTTTGAGTCTTGCTTTACACATACTTCTGATACCATTTTTAGCTTTTGAAGTCTTGACTGTATCAAGCCAAGAACAGTGTAAGTGTGGTTTGTCATCTTTGATGATACGAACTATATCTCCATTTTTAAGTACACTAAGTAGTGATGCACGGCGTTTGTTTACTACTGCATCTATGGCATTTTTACCAACTTCAGAGTGTACAGCATAAGCAAAATCAAGTGCTGTTGAACCTTTTGGCAATGTATAGTAGTCACCTTTTGGTGAAAATACTGTGATATCTTCACAAAATAGATCATTTTTTGCCAATTCATAAAACTCTTCAACTGACTCACTTTGATAGTGAAGTGACTCTAACCAGTCAAGATTGACACAGTTTCCACCATCTTTATACTTCCAGTGTGCTGCTACTCCATACTCAGCCAAATGGTGCATCTCTATAGTACGGATTTGTGCTTCTATGATACCTTCTTCATCAAACAAAGTTGTATGTATAGTTTTATATCCATTCTCTTTAGGAACTGCTATATAGTCTTTGAACCTTGAGATAAGTGGAGTGAAGTTTAAGTGCATAACACCCAAAACTCTATAACACTCTGTAGGCTCTTTGACTATAATCCTAACAGCCAAAAGATCCAATACCTCTTCTATACTCACACCTTTTCTATGCATCTTTAGATATATAGAGTAGTAGTGTTTGACTCTACCAAATATCTCAAACTCATCTTCATCAAAACCATCTTGGACTATAAGCTTACTAACTCTTTGGATAAATGAGTTGAGTTTGATTTGCAAACTTTGTGCATTTTTGGTGATATACTCATCTATCTCTTTATAATCATTTGGATAGATATAATAAAAACTCAAATCTTCTAGTCTATTTTTCAGTTTTGCTATACCCAAACGGTGTGCTATAGGAGCATAAACGACAAGTGTCTCTTCTGAGATTCTTTTTTGTTTATCTGGTCTCAAAGCATCCAGAGTTAGCATATTGTGAAGTCTATCACAAAGTTTGATAACAAGTACTCTCACATCTTTGATAGATGCTATAAGCATCTTTCTAAAACTAAGTGCTGAAGTGATAAGTTTCTCGTTGGAAGAAGATGATACCAACTCTTCATCTCTTATCTCTACTATTTTAGTAAGACCTTCAACAAGATATGCTACATCTTTACCAAAAGTTTGCAAGATATCTTCAAGTTCATATTCTGTATCTTCTACTACATCATGAAGCAGTGCTGTTTGCACCATAGTCTCATCATTGGATATAGATGCTGTGATAGCTGCTACAAGTATAGGGTGTATGATATATGGTTCACCACTCTTTCTATACTGCTCTTTGTGTGCCTCTTTGGCAAACTCAAGTGCATACTTAGTCTCTGCTGATGGATTGGGTAACTGCTCCCATAAAACATCTGTAGCTTCTTCTATACTACGGACATCTTTGAGTTTATCAAAGTCCAAAGGTTTTACCCTTCTAAACTTACATGTAGTTTACCTTCTGCTATCTCAAGAAGTGCTATATCTGTATATTTCATACCTGTTGTATCTATATCAAGTAGTGTTGAAGCACCTTTTGATAACTCTTCTGCTCTTTTACCTACTGCATTTGAAAGTAGGTATTTATCAAAGTTTACATTCTCTAGTGCTTTTGCTGTTATCTCTTCTGTTCTCATTATTTTTCCTTATTTTTTATATTTATTTTACGATAGAACAAAGGCTCATATCGCCTTTGATGATAGATAGTAGGTTGCCTTTTTCAAACATATTGCAAACCACTATAGGAAGTTCATTTTCTCTAGCGAGTGCGATAGATGTATCATCCATCACTTTGATATCTTTTGTCAGTGCTTGCTCATACGATATCTCTGATAGTTTGATAGCATCATCAAACTTGTTTGGATCTCTATCATAAACTCCATCAACTTTAGTAGCTTTGATAAGCAAATCAGCTTCTATCTCACTAGCTCTTAGAGTTGCTGCTGTATCTGTAGTGAAGTATGGGTTTCCTGTACCACCTGCAAATATAACCACCCGACCTTTTTCTAAATGTCTTCTAGCACGACGAACGATAAAAGACTCACCTATCTCTTTCATATCAATAGCTGATTGTAGTCTTGCTGAAAGTCCTGCATGTTCAAGTGCTTCTTGTATAGCTACACCATTTATCACAGTAGCCAACATACCCATATAGTCACCACTTGTTCTTTTGATGATACCATCAGCTGCTGCACTTACACCTCTGATGATATTTCCACCACCTACTACAACAGCTACTTCTATACCGTTATCAACTAACTCTTTAATCTCACCAGCTATATAGTTAAGTATCTTTGTATCTATACCATAGCCCTCTTTACCAGCCAATGCTTCACCCGAAAACTTTACCAAAACTCTTTTTGCCATGATGCTTACCTTATCCTATATAATTTCGCGATTATATCCAAATATCGGTTAGGTACAGATTAGAGTTTTATCAACCTTAAAGGATTGATATGCTTTGAGTTTTTTGTAGCTTGAAACAGTAATTTTCGTTTTACTTTACCTACAACATATCCTTTTTTTAGTTTTCTTCCTACTTTGACTTCTGGTGCTATTTTTGATAATCCGGCATATATAGTATGCATCTTTCCACTATGTGCTATAACTACAACTTTACCAAGCATTGTACTATTGCCAGCATAAACTACTCTACCATTCAAAACATTATGCACTTTCATATTTGGCTTAGGTGCTTTTAAAACTATATTGTCATTAAAGATTTTGATATTGTACAAAGGGTCCATATATGTACCAAACTTTTTGATAACTTTGGCACCACTTATAGGAGATATAGTTTTACTTCCTCTATATGCATATATCTTCTCTTTTTTATATGAAGCATTGATATTGATTTTTCTTTTGCTCTCTTTTGCTATCTTTTTTTCTTCTTCTTTTGCTGCAAGTGCTGCTTTTCTAGCTTTTGCTTTTGCTTTAGCATCTTTGGCTTTTTTGAGTTCCAATGCTGCTTTTCTAGCCTTTGCTCTAGCCTTTGCCTTTGCTATTCTAAGCTTTCTTTGTCTCTCTCTTTCTGCTGCTATAGCTCTCTTTCTAGCTTCTGCTCTTTTTTTAGCTTCAAGAACTTCTTGTTCTCTTAAGATATGTAATTTTGCTAATGTTTCTCTCAGTGCATTTTGTCTATCTGCTATCTTTGACAATCTAGCACTATACATATTTTCATTGGCCTCAAGCTTGACAAGCAACTTCTTTTTTTTCTCTTTTTGCTCTTTATACTCTTCTTGTTTAGCTATGATTTTTTGAAGCTCTTTTTTTGTTTTGTTTTGTAGATATATTCTATTTTGCTTATGCTTTTTTAACTTTTTGATATCACTTTTTAGGTTGTTTAGCATATCTTCATTTTGCTTTTTGTATATGCTATAAACCTCTTGTGCCATAATAGAATCTTTTGTTGGTTCATGTGCTTGTTGCATAGCAAAGATAGTAGAGAACTGTTTAGATAACAAAGACAAAAACTCTTTCTTCTTATACTCTAGTTTATTTTGTGTAGCTTCTATATCATTTTTGTATGTTTGTAGCTCTTTTTTCAAAGCCACATACTTTTGTTGAGTTTTGTTTTCATCCTTACTTAACTCTTCTAGTCTCTTATCTATATAAGCTAACTCTTTTTTAGTTTTTTTGATTTCAGCAGCTATTTTATCTAACTGTCTTACTGTTTTTTGTTTCTCTTTTAGAGTAGTATCTAAAGCTGTTTTTGACTTTTTTATTTTTGTTGTAGTAGCTGTAGCAAACAACATAGATATAGCTAACAAAATAAAAACTAAATGCTTCATGACTCTTCTACTCCTTTATTTGAGATAACTACACTATATACAGCGATAATCACTATCACCAATGCACAAATCAACAAAATACCCATATCATTCATATCAAAAAGTTTATCTTGTTTCTCCATCAAGATATTGATACCACTACTAGGAGCCCATTTGAATTTGATATACAAAAATACACTACTTGTCAATATAGTAGCAAAAAATGCATCTACTATAGCTATACGAAACAATATACCAGACCTAAGCATCAAAGGTGCTCCAAATATCTCCATAACTCTCATTCTTTGGCGATGTTCATACTTCCATATCTCCATCTGTTTTATGATCAAAAATATACTAACTATAGATATAAAACCTATAAAGAGTTTCAATATAAATTTGATAAAAGAAAATAGTCTATAAGATGAACTATAACTACTGCCAAATGTTTCTACTTTTTTAACTATAGTGCTTGATTCTAAGTCTCTTTTGATTTTATTTAGTCCAACTATTGGTATATATTTGTCTAATTTGACATTATAAAAGTATGGTAACTGTTCTAAAATCTTGTTTTTGTTCTCTTCATTGATACCTTTTGCTATCTGTGAAACTATATACTCTCTTTTAATCTGCTCCATAGAACCTATATGTTCATTGAGGCTTTTTAAGTCATTGAGTGTTACTGGCTTGGTAGTTGTCACTAGCATAGAGTAGCCATTTTTCAACCCCTCTTCATAGGAGTTTGTAGTTCTTTCAAACACTAGATAAAACTCTATACCCAAAAGTATCGCCATAAGTGGCAATATAAACATAAGATGATTTTTAATGGACTTCATAAACCCCTCCGTTCTCTATAACAAAATGTCTATATGGTAGTGAAAATATAGTAGGTATCTGGTGAGTTACTACTACCACTGTTGTATTTAACTGCTGACAGGCATTTTCAAACAAATCCCATATCACATTGGATGAAAATGCATCAAGGTTACCTGTAGGCTCATCTGCCAAAATCAAAGGTGGGTTTTTTGCCAATGCTCTAGCTACTCCAACTCTTTGTTGCTCTCCACCACTAAGCTCAAGTGGAAACTTTTGACCTGCTTGTGCTAATTTGACATGCTTGAGTAACTTTTGTGCTTGTTGTTTTTGTATCTCTTCATTATGTCCAGATATCATTAAAGGTAAAATGATATTTTTTTCTACATTCCATTCATTTACCAAACGATAATCTTGAAAAACTATCCCCATATATCGACGAAGTTCTTGTAGTTTTTTTGTTCTTATGTTAGTAAGATTTTCACCACCAACTATCAATGAACCACTTTTTGGCTTCAATGCACCATAAAGTGCTTTTAGTAGTGTAGATTTACCACTACCACTAGGACCTGTGATAAAAACAAAATCACCTTTTTTGATACTAAATGAAGCATTTTTGATAATCTCTTTTTTACCTTTATCGTAAGCAATAGTTAATTTTTTGGCACTAATTATATTTTTTATCATTTAACAACTCCATTATGGTTTTATGTGCTTGATAGTTTGTTCTACTTTTAACAGATATAGATGAGTAGTATCTAGTTTCTTTATCATCTATGATGATATATTTATGTTCTGGTCTATCAAAACTTCCAAATGCACACTTAATCAAAAGTGCATCTTCATCTATCATAAATATTCTCTCAAAATGTACAAAATATCCATCTTTTACAATAGGTTCTTTTGGAAGTATATCAGGTAAATATCTGTTATATCTTATATCTCCAAATAAAAACTCACCTATTTGCTCTTTGGGTTTTGACTCTTCTAATGATGTCACATACACATCATAAATATCTTTTTGCATCTTTAACCATCTAGCTTCATACTTGCTAGTAACCTCTAGTGACTCATTTTTTCTTATCTCTACATGAGTTTTTGGTACACCAAAAAATGTCTCTAGTGAGTACCAAAAGTACTTAGGACTATCTGTTCTAAGTTCTAACTTACCATCTTGTTTGAGTACTCTCATAGACTCATCCAAAAAACTAGGAGATATCACTCTTCTGTGTGGTTTTTTATCCCAAGGCACAGGAAAGTGTACAAATATCTTTTCACAAAGATTTGATGGCATCATTTCAAGAAATAGTCTTGCATCATAGTTTACTACCCATATATTATCGAGATTTTGAAGCTCTATTTGTTTGAGTAGCTGTTGGGCTGATGGTGTGTGTATCTCAAGTCCTATAAACAAAGTATCTGGATTTTTTTGGGCTTGATATAGTATATGTCTTCCTGAACCAAAACCAACCTCTATAGAGACTTTCTCTTTTGGGAAAGTAATGATATCTTCAAAATCTTCTATCTTCTTTTCATATCTAGCACCTATAACTTTTTTTGTACTATTTATCGCTATATTTGAACTCAATACTTCCAAATCAAGCTCATCAGCTACTGTTTTGATAGCTTTTTTTAGTAGATTTACATCAAGTGGACGGGTTACTTTGTCATATTTGATAAGTACCTTATCTCCTTGTGGCTTTATCTGAAGCAAAAACTCTTTATTGTTATACTCTATCCCCAAAACTTCATCATCACCTTTTAGTGCTTTTGCACGAAACTTTATGATACTATTTGGTGAGATACTTTGCATTATCGTATTGGTATCAAATTTGGCTACTTTTATATGTGGCATAGTTATGTCCTATGAGATGGATTTAAATCTATTTTTGATATAAGTTGCATCAAGCACACAAGATAGTTCATCTTTTGAAAATGATGTGTGACAAAACTCTAACATATCATCAAATAGTGGGGCAACGACTTCTAATTTTTTACCTGTTGCAGGATGTATAAGATATAGCATATAAGCATGCAGAAATACTCTTGGGATTGTAACTTTTTTAGGCTTATATCCATATAAATCATCACCTAAAATATGTCTGCTTAGTGATTTTAGATGAACTCTTATCTGATGTGTTC
>Ga0256843_1002785_pt1 | contig 12566 bp, 12 predicted proteins | sample AlvinellametaG_FD_191572 | JGI IMG/M metagenome (GOLD analysis project Ga0256843, IMG submission 191572) | Pompeii worm associated microbial communities from hydrothermal vent at the East Pacific Rise, Pacific Ocean - Alvinella | ecosystem: Host-associated > Annelida > Integument > Unclassified ... | reverse complement strand
CCTCTATATTTTTCTTCAACTCCATCATATCTATATATTTTGGAAGTATACTTGAGTATGGCTCACTCTCTAAATTTGCGAGTAGATAAGTATCTACGGCTAAATAGCTATCACCATTTTGAGCCATTAACCCTGCACCCTTCTCTAAACTCTCTACAAAACTTCTTGAGAGTTTAATACTCTCTTTTGTTACGTTAGAAGACTTTGGTAGTTTTTCAGTAAGACTCTTTACATCCAACTCCATTGCCACTTTATCTATATTCATTTTTCTTAGCATCTGATTTAAAACAGAATCAGAGTTCGTTAAAAGTGCCCATAAAAAGTGCTCACTCTGCACCTCTTGATTTTTATTATGAAGTGCTAACGATATTGCACTCTCTATTGCTTGTGTTAAATTGTGTGTTAATTTCTCAAAAATATTATTGTTCATCTCAAATCCTTTTTAATTTTTATGGTGTAAGTATAGTACAAATAAGATTTATCTTTTGCTACTTAAGTGGCATAGAATCAATTTTATAATTTTCTTAATGATATTTAACTATAATTTTATTAAAGGATTAGAATATGCCAACAGTTTTAGAAGCTTTAAAAAACCGCTCTTCCAAAAGAGCTTACAGTGATAAAAAAATTCCAAAAGAGACACTACAAAAAATACTCACAGCAGCAGGTATGACACCGAGTGGTGCGAATATGCAACCATGGGTAAGTTATGCTATAAGCAACAAAGAGACACTAAAAGATATTGGTGACGCAATCATTTCAAAGATGGATGAGGGGATTTTGCATGATCAATTTATTCAATACTACCCTGTAAAGTGGGTAAATCCATATAAAAAACGTCGTATAGTTACAGGATCTGGACTCTATAAACTTATGGAAGTAGATAGAAAAGATAATGAAACAAGAATTGAGATGTGGAAAGATAATTTTCGTTGGTTTGGAGCGAACACTGTTATTTTCGTATTTACAGATAAAGCAAACATTGATGGTTCACAAGGTGCCTTAATAGACTGTGGTGCTTATATGCAGAGTATTATGCTATCAGCTCAAGAGTTTGGCATAGACTCTTGTCCACAAGGTTCTACAACAGAGTTTGGAAAAGTTATAGCAAAAACACTCAACACTCCTGATAATTTAGCACTTCTTTATAGTGTAGTTTTAGGCTACTCTACTGATGCGAAGATTAACTCTTATCAACCTAAACGTGTTTCACTTGAAGAGTCTGTCACTTTTATAGATTAATCTAAGAGAGGGTATACCCCTTTCGTGCATATCTTTCTAACATACTTTTATTGCCACTTACTCCACCACTATGTATATAAAGAATCTTTTCATCTGTTTGCCCCAAAAGAGATAACCATAAAGATGGTGCATATAACAAGTCAAACTCAATCCCTGCTTCTTTAGTTTTTTGAAATATTTCAAAAAACTCCTTATAAGGTTTTGCAAAATGATACTTTTTTTCTGGCTCTAGTATAATTAAATTAGGAGGGATAGGATGCAGTGCTTGCATCTGCTCTTTAAGATACTCTGCATCACCAACAACAGGAACAGTATAGACCTTATACTCAGGTAAAGAGAGTGCAAGGAAAAGTGCTGTTGTTCCTGTACCAGAGGGTGTAGCCACTGCATGAAAATCTAAAGCACTCTTTTGCTCTTTTACTTCACGTATCTCTTTGGCTAAAACTTCTAAACCATCTTTAGCACTTCTATCTGCACCACCTTGATGGATAATAAATGTTTTTTCATCCAAGCTAAGGGAGAGTGTAGCTATAAACTCTTTATAGAGTTCTTGTTCTATCTCACAATGATACATACCTAATTTTAAAGCATAAAAAAAATTACCACTCTGTTGCTCTTTCAGAACACGACTAAGAGGTTTAGTATAATAGATAAACTCCCAGCCCTTCTCTTTGCACATAGCTGAAATTGCTAACATTGCATTAGATTGAGTTCCACCGTAGGAGATTATTTTATTCAATTTTTCTTTTGGGGTATGTATGAGAGTATGAAGTTTACGGTATTTATTACCGGAGAGATACCTATCAAAAAGGTCATCACGCTTTACAAAAAACTCTCTTCCCTCTAATAAGAACTGAGAGATTGGAGAGCTTTTCATAGAAATATTTTACTATTTAATAGTAGCGTTTTTTTGTAACTCTTCTAATTTTGCTTTCATAGCAGTTTTAAAAGACTCCATTTTAAGACGCTGTGCAATAAAATCTTTTACCTCATCAAATGAACGAACAGTAGGCTCTTTTTTATCTTCTAGATAGATAACATGGTAACCAAATTGTGTTTTAACAGGAGTAGTAGTAATTGTTCCTTTTTTCATAGAAAAAACTTTATCATTAAAGGCTGGTACCATTTGACCACGTGCGAAGAAACCTAAATCTCCACCTTTTGGTCCACTAGGTCCTGTTGATTTCTCTTTTGCTAACTCTTCAAATTTTGCTTTTAACTTTGCACCACTTAAAGATTTCAACTCTTGAATAATTTTTTTCGCTTCTTCTTCAGTTTTTACTAAAATATGACGAGCATGTACAGACTCTTTTTCATTAAACTCTTCTTTATTGTTGTTATAATAATCTTTTAACTCTTTATCTGATACTTTTATACTATCAAGTTGCTTCTTTTGCCATACTTGAATAGCTAACTCTTTTTTCATACGCTCTTCAAGTTTTTTATACTCCTCTTTATACTCTTTAGAAGTTAAAACACCTGTCTTTTTTGCATCATCATATATGAGCTCTTTAGAGATGAGTTGTTGAAGTACTTGTTGTCTAAATTGTGCTTGTTTATCTGGTGGAACTTGTCCAAAACGACCTTGAGTTGCCTGCATTAATTCAGAGTCAACCTCTTTTTGTGTAATCGCTTTACCATTTACTGTCACAAGTGTTGCTGCTGATGCAACAACACTACTGAGGAGAATTGTAGATAAAAATTTTGTAGCTTTAGTCATTCATAAATCCTTTGCTTATTTTGTAAAACAAGTTTATTACGAATTAACTAATAGTTATTAAACAAATAGCCTTAAGCAGTGACTTTAAGGTATTTGTTCAATGTATTTTCAAGTTTCTCACGAGTAAGAGGTTTTGGCATATAGTCATCAAGTCCACTTTCGATTAACATCTCCTTATCACCTTCCATAGCCATAGCTGTAAGTGCAACAACAGGAGTTAGTTTATTGATGTTCATACTCTCTTTAATCTCTTTAGTTGCTTCTATACCATTTTTTTCCGGCATATCTATATCCATAAATATAATATCAAACTTGTTTTTTGAGCAATGATGTACTGCTTCAACACCATTTGAAGCAGTAGTTACAGAGATATTATACCCTTGCAGTAATATTTGGATTAATCTCTGGTTTATCATGTTGTCTTCAACGACAAGTGCATTTACCTCTTTTTTAATATTTAACTCTTTACGACTGATCTCATTCGCATTATGTCCATTTATAGAGTAAAGATGTTTTGCAACTACACTAGGAAGAAGTGGTTTTCTTATCACTTCATCAACAATATGTGTTAGTTTAGTCTGAAGTTTTACACCATCATCAAGAAGAAGCATAATAGGCGTTTTCTTTGTATAAGTTCCTAGTTCCAACATCCAAGAGGAGTCATCTTGATTTGCAACGATATATAGAGCGTCTATTCCCTCATAAACATTTTCATCTAGTTGATTTGACTTCACAACATCTATAGCAAAAGAGCGTAAGTAAATAGTTAAAAAGTTTGCTTCATCCACTTTTGTTTGATCAAGTAGAAGAACTTTCACTTTCTTCTTAGGCATCATTTTATAGTTTTGCCCTTTACTTGCTTTAAAATCAAGTACAAAGTTTACATATGTTCCCTGATTCTCTTGAGACTGAATTCTTAACTCAGAACCTAACAGTTTTACTAATCCGTGAGAAAGACTGAGTCCGACACCTAGTCTCTCATCTGCCTGACTCCCAGAGGTAAATGGCTCATTTATCTTAGCTATCTGCTCACTAGAGATTCCTTTCCCTGTATCTCTTACACCAAAACCTATACTACAATCACCATTTTTTTGTCTTTTGAGTAGTTTTACTTCAATAATAACCTTCCCACCCCTAGGTGTAAATTTTATAGCATTTTGAGTAAGAGAGAACATTATTTGTGTAATTTTCTTTGCATCACTATAGAGTTCTTGAGGCAGTTTCGGATCTATAAAAGTAAGTACTTTAATACCCTTTTCCATACCTGCTCGACAAAAATTAGCAGCTAATCTCTCCATATCTGGTAAAATATTAAAGTCTCGAGGACTTAACTCTAAACGTCCACCTTGAAGTTGAGAGAGATCTAGAAGTGTCTCTATATTTGTCATAAGGTTTTTAGAAGAGTGGTTTATCATGTTAAGATATTCACGTTGCTGTTTATCGAGGTTTGTATTATTAAGGAGTTCTATAAAACCTAAAATACCATTCATTGGTGTTCTAAATTCATGACCGATATTTGCCAAAAATTTTGTCTTAAGTTTTTCAACCTCTTTTGTTTTTATGTTTGCTTCATGTAGAGCCGTTACATCTTGCAGTTCAAGAACATAAAAATCACCATGATTTGAGAAAGCATGGCACTTTGCGTCTACTACCATAATTTCATTGTTTTTTTGCATAATAGTAACACGATATCCAGAGGGATGATGCTTTTTAATATAATCCAACCAACTCTTATCAGACTCTGTAAAAATCTCTTCACTTTCACTTAAAAAAAGATCTCGAACACTCTCATTTTTTTCTTGAAACTCTTTTATATTATCATAATCCATTGTTTCAAAAAACGTTTTATTTGCACCTGCCCAACCGTTTCCATGCATAAAGTAGAGCATCATATTTGTTGAATTATCTACAATAGAAGAGAAGAAATCTCTATCAAAAAAGCTATCATAGTTTATAATTCTATCGCTAGCTCTACGATTTTGAACCTCTTTTTTGGATGAAAATAGTGAAAAAAAACCCATAACGTCACTCCTGCAAAAATTATTGTTTTGATTATAACACAAAATATTGTAAAATCCATCTTATGAAAAAAGCAACAAAAAAAGAGATAGCACAAATCCATCAACTTTTTATAGAGAGATATGATGATGCAGTTACAGAACTTACTTATAAAAACGCCTATGAGCTCGTTGTAGCAGTAGCACTCTCTGCACAATGTACAGATAAAAGAGTCAATATTCTTACACCTCCTCTCTTTGAGAGATACCCTTCAACCAAAGAGTTAGCAGAAGCTGATTTAGATGAAGTAAAATCTTTTATTAACAGCTGTTCATTTTTTAATAACAAAGCAAAAAATATTATCGCCATGGCACAAAGAGTTGAAGAGGTCTATGGGGGTGAGATACCTATGGATGAAAAAGAGTTACAAACGCTCGCAGGAGTTGGACAAAAAACTGCTAATGTAGTCATGATAGAGTATACCGGTGCAAATCTTATGGCAGTCGACACCCATGTTTTTAGAGTTTCACACAGACTAGGACTAAGTGATGATAAAACAGCTCCGGCAACTGAAGCAACGCTTGTAAAAAAATTTAAAAACAATCTCCACGCTCTTCATCAAGGTATGGTACTTTTTGGACGCTATATATGTAAGGCTAAAAATCCAAAATGTGATGAGTGTTTTTTAACAGAGTATTGTAAAACAAAAGAGACCTTTAAGGTTTAGGTATAAGAATTGCTTTTAAGTAATATGATAAAATTATTTCTCTTTTTAGCTATAAGTATGATCTTTACTGCCTGTGTCAATAAACATGGTATTTCTATAAAATATTATAGTGATTGTAAAGAGTACTATGACTTACAAGGTTACTACCATAAAGAGTGTGGGGATGATGATGTAGTAACTTATGAAGGGATGGGAGATGCCATATACCCTGATGAAGAGAAGCAGCAGGGGAATGTCTACTAAACTACTGCGATAAATGTTGCAAAGTTAGCCCAACGAAAAACTACTTCACAGTGTGAAAATCCTGCATTTTTTGCCATCTTAATATTTTCCTCTTCACTATAAGGGACAAGTACATTTTCTAAAGCTTCTCTCTTTTGCATAATCTCATACTCAGAGTAGCCCTGCTCTTTTTTAAAATCATAATAGCACTCTATAAGATCTTTATTAAGCTTTGAGTGATGTGAGATAACTTTTTCACTGAAAATAAAAACTCCCTCTTTTTTTAAAGAGGAAGCAATTTTTTTCACCAACTCCTCTCTCACTAAAGGGCGAATAAATTGAAGCGTATAGTTACTTATAAATACATCTGCTTCTTTATACGCATACTCTAATATATCTGCATTAATAACTTCAATATCTGCACTGTATGCTTCACATTTTCGCTTTGCTTGCTCAAGCATAGCCTCTGAGTTATCAAGTCCGATAAGCTCTGCATCAACTTCTAACTTTCTATGTATGTTCAAAAGGAGTGATGCAGTAGAGCATCCTAAGTCATAAACCCTACCGTTTTCACTCAAGTTTTTATGCGTAAAAAACTGTGTTATTTTTTGAGACTCTTTATAAAAAGGGACACTTCTTTCTAACATATCATCAAAGACTGCAGCAACCTCTGCATCAAATTCAAACTGCTTCTTTATAGGTTTTGTAAATACTTTATCATTCATAAATGCAATTTTATCTAAATTAGCCTATAATTAATACACATAATATAAAGGTTATAACATGGAACTTGATACATCTACAATAATGCTTGTTTTTTTTCTTTTTCTACTTACAATAAGTATATGGAAAATATGGGCATTTTTACCAAATAAAGCTTTAGCAGATGATGATAAAACAGAAGAATCGGAGTCTGAACTCACAAGAGTTATGATAAAGGTGATCAAAAACAATCAAGGTGAACTAGATGAAAAGGAACTTTTTTTAAAAATTACAGAAGATGAAAGCTTTGATAGTAAACTCTTTTGGCGTTTTAACCTTAACAGACTCAAACATCTACTACATGCCTACTACAGAGAAAATCCAAAGTGTGAAACAATTAAAGATATTTATGAAAAAAATGTTTAAGAGGAGAAGAAAAAGAGTGAGATAACTCACTCTTTTTTATAGAAAGAATAGTTAAGTTAATCCTAAAGGATTAACCCATTTGTGCAGCAACTTCCGCAGCAAAATCATCTTCTTTTTTCTCAATTCCTTCACCAACTTCAAGGCGAACAAATTTAGTAATAGTAGCAGTTCCACCAACTTCTTTAGCTGCTTTCTCAACTGCTTGTGCAACAGTTAATTTTTCATCTAAAACAAAGTTTTGGTCAAGAAGTGCTTGCTCTTTATCTAAAGTAGTGTTATCAGATACGAAACGAGCTAATGAACCAGGAATAATTTTGTCCCAAATTTTTTCTGGCTTGTTTTGTGCTTTTAACTCAGCTTTGATATTCTCTTCAGCTTCAGCCATAACTTCATCAGTAAGTTGACTCATAGAGATATAAAGAGGTACATTTTTAAGAGGTTTTTTAAGACGTGCTAGCTCTTCATTATCTTTTTTGATAACTTCGATACGACCAACAGTTTCTGAAGCAACATACTCTGGATCAAAATCTTTATAACTTAAAGTAGTTGGTTTCATAGCAGATGTATGCATAGCAACTTGTTTTAAGAATGGTCTCATAGCTTCAGCAGTTTTTTCACTATCACACTCTGCTGTAACAATAACAGCAATACGGTTGTTTGAGTGAATATAACCATTTAAAGATGTAGTAGCATCAGCTGTTAAAGTGTCAAAACGACGAACTTCAATTTTCTCACCAATTTTAATAACAGCTTCTGTAAACTTAGTACCAAAATCACTAGCCATTAAGGCTGCAACATCAGCAGGTTGATCATTATAAATAGCTTCAACAGTCTCTTTTACAAGATTTTGGAAACCTTCATTTTGAGCAACGAAGTCAGTTTCAGAGTTAATCTCTACTACTGTTGCTTTTGAGAAATCATCAGCGATTTTAATACCACAAAGACCCTCAGCTGCAACTCTATCAGCTTTTTTAGCTGCTTTAGCAATACCACGTTCTTTTAAAAGTTCAGTTGCTTTAGCCATGTCTCCATCAGCTTCAACAAGAACTTTTTTACAATCCATCATCGGTGCATCAGTTGCTGAACGCAACTCTTTAACCATTGCTGCTGTAACTGCTGCCATGATTATGCTTCCTCTGTTGGAGCTGCTGCTTCAGTTGCCTCAGCCGCTTCTACTTCTTCAGTTTGCTCTTCTTCAGCAGGTGCATCACGAAGTGCTTTCCCTTCATTGATAGCTGCAGTCATTTCACGACAGAAAAGTTGAATTGAACGAATTGCATCATCATTACCAGGAATTGGGTAAGTAATAAGGTCTGGATCACAGTTAGTATCAAGTGGAGCTACAACTGGAATGTTAAGACATCTTGCTTCTAAAACAGCGATGTGCTCTTTTACTGCATCAACAACAAAAAGCATATCTGGAAGTTTTTTCATGTTACGGATACCACCGAAATATGACTCTAACTTCACTTTTTGACGAGAAAGCATAAGTGCTTCTTTCTTAGTAAGAAGATCAATTTGACCATTCTCTTGCATTTCAGAAATAACATCTAGTTTACGGATAGATTTTTGAATAGTTGGGAAGTTAGTAAGCATACCACCTAACCATCTGTTATCAACGTAAGGCATATCACATGCGATTGCTGCTTCTCTTACAGAGTTACGCGCTTGTTTTTTTGTACCAACAAAAAGAACAGTTTGTCCTTCAGCTGCTGCATCCATAACAATTGTGTATGTTGAACGGAAATAACGAAGAGTTTTTTGTAAATCAATGATATAGATGTTTTTACGAACACCAAAGATATACTTTTTCATTTTCGGGTTCCAACGACGAGTTTGGTGTCCAAAGTGTACACCACATTCTAAAAGGTCTTTCATAGTTACCATAGGGTAATCCTTAAATCGCAACTTTCGTGCGAAGAGTTTTGCTAGTTTTCTTCGGTAATGTCGGACAGAGACTTACTAAAAAGTAAGTTGCACTAGCTTTTGACACATACCTGTTTAATGTTCTCATCTTTAATTTAAAGAAGAAAAATCCGCGAATTATACTCAAAAATTATTTAATTTAAGCTTTCACATCAGTTATTCTAATATATTATGCTCGTTTCAAATTGCTTTTATACTTTATAATGTATAGTATCAGATAAGAATTACTAATATAAAGGGAAATCATGAATAAGCCTCTACTATTATCGCTAGCAACAGCAACTATTTTAACAAGTAGTTTAAATGCTCAGTCTATGTATGAACGCATCAAATCAATGGAAATTCAAATGCAACAGATGCAAGATGAGTTAACTACACTACGTGCAACTAAAAATGCAGTAACTGTTGAAAAAACAGAACCTGAGGCAGTCGAGGATGAGGAGGATATGGATGATGAAGATGTAACCTCAACGACTCAAGAGGATGATGAATCCGATAATATAAACGATGATGAAGACGAAGATGAAAATGATGATACAGATGAAACATCAGACAGCACAGATGAAGAAGATGAAGAAGAAGATGACGATGAAGAGAGTATTGAGGATCAGATAGCAGAGATTCAAGAGTCAATCACAGATCTCAATAAAGCCACAAATGGTAGTCACATCAAGTTTAATGTTGATTATAGATTTACTTTAGATAACTTAGAGTATAAAATGGCTGGTAAAAATATGTACGGAAACGACACACAGAGTAATAGTGCCTTTATGACTAACCGCTTATGGATTAATATGAACTGGAAAGCAAGTGACAACTTAAGCTTTACAGGACAACTCGCTTATAACAAAGCATTTGGTGCACGTGTAGGTGTGAGTAATCCTACAAATGCTTCGTATGAAACATTTGACTGGATTACAAATGAAAATCCATATGATGGCATAGTAAGAGTACGTTCGGTTTACTTTTTATATAAGAACGATACATTTATAGGTGCAGATATTCCTTGGACATTTAGTGTTGGACGTCGTCCTTCAACGAATGGTCATTTAGTCAACCTTAGAGATGATGATCATGCTTCATCACCAATGGGACATACTATTAATGTTGAGTTTGATGGAATGAGTGCAAAATTTGGAATGGAGAACTTAACAGGTATAGATGGTGCCTACTTCAAACTTTGTGCAGGACGTGGTTTAACAAATGCATCACCTAAATTTTCTCCTGATCCATTTGAATCAGAGAGTGATTATGTACCAAATATTGACTTAGTAGGTCTTATCTTTGTACCTTATGATGATGGCCAGTATGGTATAGCAACACAATATTACTATGCACATAATTTAATTGACGCAGCAAACCCTTATGATCAGACACAAGGCTTTGCAACAGTTGGAAATATTCATAGCTTTACAGCTAACTTTACTATGAATGGTATAGGTGATGAGTGGAGTGATTATCTTGATGACACTTTCTTTTTCTTAAGTGGTGCAGTGAGTCAAACTGATCCTGCTGACAGATCAGCTGAAGCACCGGCATTTGGTGGATATGATCCAACTGGTATGTTAGGTTCAAAAGATTCAGAACTTGGTTACTCTGTATGGGTTGGTCTGCAAATGCCATCTCTCATGAGTGAAGATGGACGATGGGGAGTTGAGTATAATACTGGTAGTCAATACTGGAGAAGTATAACATACGCTGAAGATACAAATGTTGGTTCAAAACTTGCAGCACGTGGTGATGCTTATGAAATTTACTTTACAGAACCATTAGTGGATGAAATTTTATCATTACAAATTCGTTATACATATATAGATTACAAATACTCAGGAAGTAATGGGTTCTTTGGTAATACAACAGGAAATGCTATGGAAATTAGCGACACAATGTTAGTTCCTAATGGTGCTGGTGGTATGATGAATATCGCTTCAGGTATAGTAGATCAAGCACAAGATATCCGTTTCTACTTACGCTACAGATATTAAAATCCAATCTTTGAGAGTCTCTTTATCACATTATTGAGAGACTCTTAAATAAATCTCACTTTTCACTCACTTTTACTAAATAATTTTCACTTTTGAGATACAATTTTTATTTTCTTAGCTATAATTATATTTGTTTAAATTATACAAAGGATAATAAATGCGAATTCTACTACTCATAGGGCTGTTACTATTTCAACTCCATGCCAAATCACTCTTCTCTAATGATGATCAAGAAGCAAGTAGCATCTACATAGGAAGTCTCAAAGATTTAATGATAGCTACACAGAAAACTAGGGGTTTAACAAACTCATATCTCAATGGTAATACAGCAGCACAACTTCTTGTATATGGTACGAGAAAAGAGATGAAAGAAGCCATAGGTAAAATGGAGTCAACGACACTAGCAGAGGATCCTGTCATCAACTCTAGAGCAGTAAGTATCTCTAAAGCACTTATCAAGCTTAATCAAAAAGCCTTTAAACAAAAACCTTCAAAAATATTTGGGGAATATACACAACAGATAGAAGAGATTTTGATGCTAGCACAAACAGTAAGTCAAAGAAGCTCAAAAACATCGAATGCTTGCGCAAAAGAGGCATCTAAAATTATGATGATTTCTATGTTACCACTTACAGAATATGTAGGACAACTTAGAGGTTTCGGTTCTGGTTTAGCAGCTAAAGGAAAAGTGAAAAAAAGTGATAAGGAAAAAATATCACTCTTAAGTTATGAAATCAAAACACTTCATAAAGATATTCAAAAAGAGTTAAGCTCATTAATGTCTCAGTACCATGGTAAGCTACCAAAATCTTTACATAGTGATGTCAAACGTATTGATACCTCCATTGAAAAATATTTATCTCTTACTGACAAACTCATAAAAGATCCAAAAAGTGTTGCACCTGATATCTATTTTGATGAGGGAACAGCCGTTATTACAAATATCATAAAAGTTTATGATACTGTAAATAAAGCTATATTAGAGAATTCTAAGGGATGGTTTTAGAGTCATAAAATATGACTCTATTTTAACTGTAACTCTTTTGAAGTAATGAAGTTCTCTCTTGACCATTTACTCTCTTTGAGTTTAAGAAGAGAGCGAACTTCCTCGTTTACGAGAACATAACTAAGTTCTACATCTACACGCGTCGCACCCTCCATCTTTTGCACTTTAAGAACTTTTTTTCCTTTTGCTGGAATACTACTGTCTTTACTCTGTTTTTTTGCTAGATGTGCGATAGTAACTTTTCCTCTTTTTCTTGTATAGTGATTTGTTAAAGAGAGTATCTGTTCTCCTATAATTTTATTTGCCTTTTTATAAACTAACTTAAGAACAAGTTCACGAGAACCAAAACCACTCGGTATGTTATGGGGTTGAGGATTTACAATCGTTATAATAATACCCTTCCCTTTTTGTGAAAGCTTTAACTTCAAGGCATTCATCCACATCTCATTAATGTGTGCACCCATAAAACCATGGTTTCTGACATCACGTATTTTTGCTTTACCATTATACATCTTATAGGTAGCAGCTACATCTTTTCGTTTTGCACCCATATGACACTCTACACACTTTTTAGAACCTTTTTTATACTCATGCTGCATATTTGTAAAAACT
>Ga0256843_1002784_pt1 | contig 12569 bp, 12 predicted proteins | sample AlvinellametaG_FD_191572 | JGI IMG/M metagenome (GOLD analysis project Ga0256843, IMG submission 191572) | Pompeii worm associated microbial communities from hydrothermal vent at the East Pacific Rise, Pacific Ocean - Alvinella | ecosystem: Host-associated > Annelida > Integument > Unclassified ... | reverse complement strand
AAGTGTTAATTTATAATCATATAATAATATTTGTTTTTTACTGATGACAGTAGTCAAGAAAGATTAAAATGAAGAGGGGTTGGGAAGAGAGAATGGAGGGTATGGGTTCCCACGTGCAACGTGGGAACGAGAGATACCTAAACAATGTTTAATAGTTTTTTAAACTATACAGATTTACCCAAAATCAACGTGTCTGTCGGCAAATGCAATACACTCAATCTCAACCAGTGCATTCTTAGGTAGTGTCTTGACGGCAATGGTACTTCGTGCCGGTTTATGCTCACCAAAGTGGTGTGCATAGATTTCGTTTACTGTTTCAAAGTCATCCATATCGGCAAGATAGATCGTTGTTTTGATCACATCTTCAAAGGTTGCACCCGCTGCTTGAAGGACATAAAAGAGATTCTTCATCACCTGCTTTGTCTGATACTCGATCCCTCTTGTCTCCATAGTGCCATCTGGCATCAATGCGATCTGTCCCGATGTATAAACCAACCCATTGGCTACCATCGCCTGAGAGTATGGGCCAATAGCCTGTGGTGCCTCTTCTGTTGCAATAATTCTCATTCGGTTTCCTTTCTTTATTTGTTCTTTTCATAGAAGAAATATGAGGTTGAGTAGTCAGAGAATTCAAAATATGCCTTCTCTTCATCTTTATCAACCTTGTAGTTAAAGTTCAGGTCATGATATCCGTATCCGTAGCGGTATGGTCGTGGCTGACCATCATTGGTACCGTACGCGGTTGAGATCTTGTCGATCTTAATGAAACGGTGTACCAGTTTATCACCGGCATAGATATCCAGTACTCCGTTTGTACCTGTCCAGTTTTGCAGTGAACGGCTTAAACTGTTTTGTGTCTCCTGTGTACACCCTGCCATCAGTGCTGCAGCAGTAAGTGCTACTGCTATATGTTGTAATTTCATGTCATCTCCTTGACTATTTGGGCATATTCTATCACATTACTTTTTAGAAGATGCTATAGTGGCTTTTTACTTTGGCATCCCAAATTTTTGTGTAATCAACTCACCCTCTTGATTAAAATAGAGATAGTAGAGCTTATCTTTCACCACCGGTAAACCAGCTAAATAACGCAGTGCCAAATTGGCCTGAAGTGAACCAATATGCATTACCATTGGTGCGGCTATCCCCCCTGGTTGATGCTCAGAGATATGAAAAACCTGAAAATTCGATTCATCAAAAAAACAGACTTGTCCGTTAAACTCTTCAACCGATGCATAGATCCACGGTATCTGTTTCTCTTTGGCATAGGTGTCAATAGAGGCTCTGACTTTTAGATTATCTGTAGCGTCTAACAGAAGATCATACTCTATACTGGCCTTCTGTTTAAAGGTGTCAAAATCCATCTCGTGGGCAACCACTTTGACAAAAGGATTCTTACGCTGCAACAGTGTAGCAGTTGCCAAGGCTTTACTCTCTCCTTCATCTTCCATACAGAAGACAATTTGACGATGGATGTTGTGTATGCTGACGTGATCAAAATCGACAATATGAATCTCCCCGATACCTGAAGTACCCAGGGCCAATGCCAAACTAGAACCAAGCCCTCCTGCCCCAATGACAGCAATTTTTTTTGATGCAAGAGCCTTTTGGGGCTCTTCACCCCATAGTGCTATTTGACGCTTGAAGTAGAGCTCGATACTCATGCTTCATGCTCCTTAAGAGCCTTTTCAAACTGCCACATACGGCGATGCTCCATCACCTCTTCTTTCTCAATCACCTCAACAAGCATCGACTCTTTGTCTTCTAGCATCATCTCTACCTCACCTTCGGGAGAGACAAGCATTGAGTCACCATAGAACTTCCACTTTACTTCATCATCGGCATATTCGCCTAAACGATTGGCACGCAAAATAAAACAACCGTGCAAAAAGGCTTTGGTTTTAATGATCTCCCGCCAACGATTATGTGAACCAAAGGTTGATGCGGTTGGCAATAGTACCAGATCAACCCGCTTCTCCATCGCTTTTTGCCAAAAGGTGTCAAAATGCATCTCAAACCCGGCCATCACCATGATCTTGAAGCCTTTGAGTTTAAAAACCATCGGATCTTTAAGAGGTTTGACTCTATTGGCAAAGAATGACTTCTCGTTCCAGTGCTCATAAGGCATAAGGATCTGCTGTTCATAGTAACGTGTATTTTTAGGGGTGATCTTGACGATTGTTTTAAAGTAACCCTCTTTTTTAACTAAGACAATGGGAGCGACAAAGACTATATCGTACTTGATAGAGAGTGATTTAAGAAGCTCCAGGTGTTTTTTGGTTTGTGTCTTTACCATTCCTTTGGACATGGTGGCTAACTCTTTAAAGAAGTGGTTGAGCACATACTCACCAAGGAGCATGATCTGTGCACCACGTTCAGTCGCTTTTTTCAGATAGAACTCTAAGCGTGTTGCATTCATTCCCAAGGTGGGTAACTGGAGTGCGGCAACCACAAGCTCTTTTGCCATTATGCATCCTTGCTCTGTTGCATCTGCTGCTCAATGACAGAGACTTTTACTTTGGCCTCTTCTATTTGCAGTTGTGCCTCTTTGATGGTTTTAAGCCCCTCTTCATAGAGTTTTACAGAGGCTTCCAACGTAATCTCTGGATCCATCAGTTTTTCAAGCAGCTCTTTAGAGTATGCCAGTTTCTCTTCAAATGTTTCGGTTTTCACAATTCATACCCTTGTCGGTGGGAACAACTACCCACTTTTAATAAATGCTTTTCTACGAAAAGCATACCATAATTTTTAATTTTTAATTTTTAATTTCTCACTCAACACATCCCTGATATGCTGATCGAACTTCTCAAGCTCCACCAAAAATGCATCATGCCCATAGTCGCTCTCTACCTCCAGATAGCTATGCGGTTGGCCATTACGCTTAAGCATCTTGGCAATATGTGCCATCTCTTGCGGGAAGAAGAGGTAGTCCGATGAGAAACTAATGAGGTGCACATTGGCCTTAATACGACTGATGGCATCGTGCAAAGAGTCATACCCACGGCTCAGGTTAAAGGTATTGATCGCTTTCACAATGTAAAGATATGAGAGCGGATCAAAAATACGTGAAAAGTTGTTGGTGTTATACTCCATATAACGCTCTACTTCATAACGCCCAAAGAGTTCAAAGAGCCCATCGTTACTCACATAGTTTCTACCAAACTTCTCATCCATCGACTCAGGGGAGAGATAGGAGATATGCCCGGCAATACGCCCAATGGCAAGTCCATCGAGTCCCTCTTCTTTAAATGCACCCTTCTCATAGTTACCATTCATAAAACGAGGATCACGACGAATGGCCTCAATGGCAACCTTATTGAATGCAATTGTCCATGGACGTGTCGCATAGGTAGCAGCTAAAGAGATGATCTCATCGGCAAAGTTGGGGTAATCTACAGCAAACTGTAGTGCCTGCATTCCCCCCATCGAGCCACCAATCACCGCTTTTACATGGTAAATTCCCAACTCAGAGAGAAGGTGCATCTGGGCACGTATCATATCTTTAATGGTCACAACAGGGAATTTTAAACGGTAGGGTTCAAGTGAGGGGTAGCTCTCACTCATAGGGCCGGTACTACCAAAACATGAGCCAATAACGTTGGTACAGATAACAAAATACCTGGTAGTATCTATCGCCTTACCGTCACCAATCAGGCCATCCCACCAGCCCGGCTTTCTGTCGCCCTCGTAAAACCCTGCGGCATGGTGTGAACCGCTGAGTGCATGACAGACAAGTACCACATTTGACTTATCCTCATTGAGCTCTCCATACGTCTCATAGGTAATCTCATACGGCTCTAAAATACGCCCACTCTCAAGATAGAGTGGAGAGCTAAAATGGGCTGTTTTTGTCTCTAGTTTCATATACGGCTTTTACTATTCATTTTTAATTATAGTATTTTATCGAATTTGGGCTTTTAGCTCAATGCTTTTTGCAAATCTTCGATGAGATCTTGCGTATCTTCCAAGCCGACACTAAGACGGATCAATCCACCCGGTACTCCCGCATCGATAAGCTCTTGTGCAGAGAGCTGTTGGTGTGTGGTACTGGCAGGATGGGTAATGATGGATTTAGAATCACCGATATTGGTAACTACCGAGAATATCTCGACACTGTCAGCAATGCGTTGTGCCTCCTCTTTGCTCTCAACCTCAAAACTCAAAAGTCCACTTGCCATACCCTCTTTAAAATATTTTTGTGCCAAAGTATAATGCGGCGAACTCTTAAGCCCCGGATAGTTTACCTTCTTGACTTTGGGGTGTTGCTCCAAAAACGCCGCAATAGCCAATGCCGAAGCAGAGTGTTGACGCATACGAAGCGGCAGATGCTCCAACCCCTGAATATGCAGCCATGAGTTAAAAGGGCTAGGTGCCCCACCCAGATCACGCAGAAGTGCCAAACGTACACGCAAAGTAAAAAGCGGCATAGGCATATCTGAATAGACTAACCCATGATAACTGGCATCTGGCTCATTAAAGTGGTAGTAGCGATCGTTATTTTTGATCTTCTCTACCAGATCCTTTCGCTCTACAATGATACCCCCAAGTGCCAATCCCTGCCCGGTGGTATATTTACTGGTTGAGTGTACTGTAAGATCGATACCATAGCGAAGCGGTTTACATAGAACAGGTGTTGCAACCGTATTGTCGACACAGGTTAAGATACCATGTCTGTTGGCAATAGCAGCGATCGCCTCAATATCTGCCACATCGATACTTGGGTTGGTAAGACTCTCAAAAATAATCAACTTGGTTTTCTCATCGGCCAAGGTTTCAATTTCGCTTGGGTTTGTCACATCAAAGTAGCGTGTCTCGATACCAAAACGTTTGATGGTATGTCCGCTTAGTGTGGTGGTACCACCATAGACCTGCTTGGCTACTAAAATGTTGTCTCCTGCTTCTGCTACATTGGCTATGGCATAAAAGATAGCCGCCATTCCCGATGCCGTACCAATAGCCGCACTACCCCCTTCGAGTGCTGCAAAACGCTTCTCAAAGACATCTGTAGTTGGGTTCATTAGACGAGTATAGATATTACCCAGCTCTTTTAGGGCAAAGAGATCTGCTGCATGTTGGGTATCTTGAAACTCGTAGGCTGTACTCTGATAGATAGGAACTGCCATGGTTCCTTGGGAATCTTTGTCATATCCGGCATGAATGGCTATGGTCTGTTCGTGCATTTGTGATCCTTTTTCAAATGGTACTTAATGGACAATTCTTGTATTGGTATTAAAAATATTATAACATAATTTTATTTCATAGAATGATGTAGATACTGAAGGGATGTAGGCCGAATCCTTTGGATCCGACACTACATGAGGTTATATGTTGGATCTTTTACCCGTGATAGTTCGGGCTCTCTTTGGTGATGGTAACATCGTGTACATGACTCTCTTTGAGTCCTGCAGAAGTGATCTCAACAAACTCTGCTTTCTCCCAGAACATCTGGATGCTCTCTGATCCACAATATCCCATAGAAGATCTCAAACCTCCGATCATCTGGTGTATCACATCGGCGATCTTACCACGGTATGGTACACGCCCTTCGATCCCTTCTGGTACAAGTTTGTCTGCAGCTGTTCCCTCTTGGAAGTAACGATCGGTACTCCCTTTAGTCATTGCCCCGATGCTTCCCATACCACGGTACTCTTTGAACTGTCTACCGTTATAGATGATCATCTCACCCGGTGCTTCGTATGTTCCTGCCAATGCAGAACCAAGCATCACACAACTTGCACCTACGGCTAAGGCTTTGGCTACATCACCAGAGTACTTGATACCCCCATCGGCAATCACAGGAACACCGTGCTTGTGTGCCTCTTGAGCCACTTCGTCAATGGCAGAGATCTGCGGTACCCCTACCCCGGCAACGATACGCGTGGTACAGATAGATCCTGGCCCGATTCCGACTTTTACACCATCTGCACCAGCTTCAATCAGATCTTTGGCCGCTGCCGCGGTTGCAATGTTTCCAGCGATCACATCAACATCGAGCTCTTTTTTAATAAGCTTCACTGTATCGATGATCCCTTGTGAGTGTCCATGTGCAGAGTCAAGCACCAAAACATCAACCCCAGCTTCCACCAACGCTTTGGCACGATCAAGCTGTCCTACACCAATAGCGGCAGCCACTCTTAAGCGGCCAAACTCATCTTTGTTGGCATTGGGGTACTGCTCTTTCTTTTCGATATCTTTAATGGTAATGAGCCCTGCGAGAGTACCATCATCCTCTACAATAGGAAGCTTCTCGATCTTGTGCTCTTGAAGTACTTTGGCTGCCTCTTCAAGGGTGGTTCCTTTTGGTGCTGTCACCAAAGGAGCCGGTGTCATTACCTCTGAGACTTTGAGTGACATATCGGTAATAAAACGCATATCACGGTTGGTGATGATACCGATGAGCTTGTTGCTACCATCAACAACCGGTACCCCAGAGATGCGGTACTCACCCATCATCGCATCTGCTTCCGCAACAGTTGCATCAGGCCCAATGAAAATAGGATCGATAATGATACCACTCTCACTCTTTTTGACTTTTTTTACTTGTAGTACCTGGGTATCTACATCCATATTTTTGTGAATGACTCCGATACCTCCAAGTCTTGCCATAGCAATTGCGGCTTTAAACTCGGTAACGGTATCCATCGCCGCAGAGACAATAGGAATATTGAGTGAGACGTTACGGGTTAGTTGTGTCTTTACGCTTACCTCTTTGGGAAGTACAGTTGAGTGTTGTGGTACAAGTAGTACATCTTCGAATGTGAGTGCTCTTTTTTTAATATTCATTATGGTTCCTTCGTCTTTGTTATGATTCTATTTCTGATAATTTACTGCTTTTTCCATACTTGCAGCACCGTTAAATAGTGTTTTTTCATCAAATGCTTTGGCAATTAGCTGTAATCCAATAGGCATCCCCTCACTATTTTTAGCTACCGGTAGACTGATACCAGGCAACCCTGCCAGGTTCACCCCAAGGGTATACATATCGGACTTGTACATCTCAAGCGGATCATGGAGTGCCCCCATTTGAGGTGCTACACTCGGTGCTACCGGAGACAAAATAAGATCAGCCTCTTCAAAGATAGCATTGAACTCATCACGAATGAGGTGTCTAACCTTTTGTGCTTTAACGTAGTATGCATCGTAATAGCCCGAAGAGAGTACAAAGTTTCCAAGTAAGATACGTCTTTTTACCTCTTCACCAAATCCTTCGCTTCTGGTGTTAAAGAAGAGCTCTTCTGTGGTTTTGGCTTCTGCACGGTTTCCATATCGTACCCCATCGTAACGGGCAAGGTTGGTTGCCGCTTCAGCCGTAGCGATAATGTAATAGGTAGCAATATCATACTTGGTATTGCTCAGCTCTTTATGAACGATGGTATGTCCTGCTGCTTCAAGCTTGGCAACGGTATCGTTAAAGGCTTTTTGCACCTCGGCATCAGCCGCTTCGACATAGGAGTCAATCACAGCAATTGTAAGCTTGACATCGGGATCAAGGTTGTTGGCGATATCTTCTATCTCAAAGTCTGCAGAGGTGGAGTCATTGTCGTCATGCCCCTTAATCGCATCGTACAAAATGGCCGCATCTTCAACATTTTGTGTAATAGGGCCTATCTGATCGAGACTTGAAGCGTATGAGGCAAGGCCATAACGGCTTACGCGTCCATAGGTAGGCTTCATCCCGACACAACCGCAATAGGCTGCCGGTTGGCGGATGGAACCTCCGGTATCTGAACCCAGTGCCGCAATGGCGATACCTCCGGCAACGGCCGCTGCCGAACCACCCGAACTGCCACCTGGTACACGGTTCTGACCATAAGGGTTTTTGGTTGGGCCGTAAAATGAACTCTCTGTAGTTGAACCCATCGCAAACTCATCCATATTGGCACGGCCAAAAGGCATCATCCCTTTGGATTTAAGGTTCTTAATTGCCGTCGCCTCATATGGGGCGATATAACCTTGCAATATTTTTGAGGCAGATGTAACAGGCCACCCCTCTACTTGAATATTGTCTTTAATTAAAATCGGTACCCCATCACCCGAAGATTCAAAGCCCACATAGGCATTGAGTCCACTCTCTTTGGCTTTGGCTTCCAACGCTTCTCTTAATGCTGCCAACTCTTCAGCAGACTTGGTTAACGCTTCTTTTAGTGTTATCACGCCCTATCCTCACTCATTTTATATTATATTTCTTTTTATAGTAGGCCACCAGAGCCAACCCTGCTCCAACCAATCCAAAAATAAAAAGAATCGATCCCACAATTACACTTGCCGGAATCGGTTGGCTCATATCGAACATTAGGCAACAACCTCAGCACAACGCTCACAGAGTTCATCTTCTGCCTTGCTGCTAAATCGCCAACATCTTGGGCATTTGTGGGCTGTTGCTTTGTGTACAGTAAAGGTTTTTCCCTCTACTTCAAATGAGGCAACCTGCTCACCTTCACTTGCCTCCTTGACAGCAGAGACAACAAACCAGTCTTCAAGATCTTTCTCATTGGTTATTGGGAAGAGTGCTCTCTCTCCTGCGATCTCAAGCTCAAGGGTTGCTTTGATGATCTTCTCTTTTTTGAGTGAATCGATCGCTTCTGAGAACTTCTCTCTTGCCTCAAGCAAAATGGTATCGTCAAATGCAGAAGCTACTGCTGGTACCTCTTCGTATACAAGATCAAAGATACTTTCCATCTCACCTTTAAAGATAGCCGGTGCATACTCCAGTATCTCATCAGCAGTGTAGGTAATCACCGGTGCAACCAACCCTAACATCGCTTTGGCAATACGCAGCATCGCAGACTGTGTGGCACGTCTGACATCGGAATCTTTGGCTTCACAGTAGAGTCTGTCTTTGGTAATATCCATATAGATACCGCTTAGCTCATTGGTAATGAAGTGGTTGAGTGTCGCAAACCCTTTGAGGAAGTCATTGGCATCAAAACTCGCCTTGACAGACGCAAAGACTTCTCTGGCTTTAGCCAAAATCCATCTATCTAGCTCACCATAAGAGGCTTCATCTACCAAAGCATCGAGATCATCTACGTTGGCAAGAAGGAAACGGAAAGTGTTACGGATCTTACGGTACTGCTCGGCTGTCTGCTTCAAGATACCATCACTGATCTTAAGATCACTCTGGTAGTCTGAAAGCGCTACCCACAATCGCAAAATCTCAGAGCCATACTGTTTGATCACCTTGTCGGGTGCAACGACATTTCCTCTGGACTTACTCATCTTCTCACCCTTCTCATCGACGGTAAATCCGTGTGTGATGAGATTTTTATACGGTGATTTCTGATGTACGGCACTGCTTAGGAGCAGAGACGACTGGAACCACCCTCTATGCTGATCACTCCCCTCAAGGTAGAGTGATGCGGGGTACTCTCCTGCATCGTAGTTACCGCTACTGAGTACAGAGTTCCATGTGGAACCGCTGTCAAACCAGACATCGAGAATATCTTCGATCTTCTCAAGCTCATCGGGGTTGTAGTTGCTGCCTTCAGGCAGAAGCTCGGCAATGCTCATGGAGTACCAGGCATCTGCCCCATGCTCATCAAAGAGTGATGCAACATGTGCTAGTACATCCTCATCGAAGATCACCTCTTTGGTGCTTTTGACTCTAAAGAAAGCAATCGGTACCCCCCAGCTTCGCTGACGCGAGATACACCAATCTGGCCTACCTTCAATCATCGGCTTGAGCCTGTTCTTGGCTGTTGCAGGGTAGAAGGTCACATCTTCAATGGCACTAAGCGCTGACTCTCTAAGGGTCTGCTCTGATCCTTTTGGCTTCTCATCAATCGCGATGAACCACTGGTTGGTTGCTCTATAGATAAGTGGTTTTTTGGTTCTCCAGCAGTGTGGGTAGGAGTGAACAAACTTGCTTACTTTCAAAAGATTTTCACCTAAAAGCTCCAAGATAGGCTCGTTTGCTTTGAAGATGTGCATTCCTACAAACGATTCTGGATCTGGTAAAAGATTGAGTCCAACAACCGATTCATCATAAAGCCCTTTTTCATTGACAGGCATCACAACATCAAGGCCATACTTAAGCCCTACTTTGTAGTCATCTTCTCCGTGTCCTGGTGCAGTATGGACACACCCGGTACCACCATCCATCATAACATGTTCACCCAAAACAATCTTGGATGATCTGCCATTGAGCGGGTTGATCGCCAAAAGCTCTTCTAGCTCTGTTGCGGCAATCTTACGAGAAGCATGTCCGGCAACTACCCCCTCTTCGATCATTGCATCGTATCGTGCCTGGGCAACGATGTGTCCATCTTCTGTAAGCACATACATCTCTTCAGGATTGAGTGATATACCGGTATTGGCGGGAAGAGTCCATGGTGTCGTCGTCCAGATCACCAAACCTGCTTTTCCTTGAATATCGAGCTTCTCTTTGGCCGCATCACTGAGCTCAAAGTGAACATAGATAGAGTAATCCTCTTTATCTTCATACTCTACCTCAGCATCTGCCAAGGCTGTCTGAGCAGCCCATGACCAGAAGATAGGCTTGTGTCGCTCTACCAAAAGTCCACGTTTGGCCACTTCACACAACGTACGGTAGATATTGGCTTCAAATTTGAAATCCATCGTTACATAGGGATTCTCCCAGTCAGCTATCACACCCAGCGACTTAAATCCCTCTTTTTGTATATCGATGAACTTGGCAGCATGAGCACGACAAAGCTCTCTAAACTTCTCTGTAGGCATCGCCTCTTTTTTTGCTTTGCCTATCTTCTCTTCTACCTTCTGCTCAATGGGTAACCCATGACAATCCCAGCCCGGTGTCATACGTACCGCTTTACCCTGAAAGTAGTTATACTTCAAGATGATATCTTTTAGGATCTTGTTGAGTGCATGGCCAATGTGAATATCACCATTGGCATACGGAGGGCCGTCGTGCAGGGTGAACATCTGTGCACCCTCACGTTTGCTTTTCATCTGTTCATAGATATTTGCATCAAACCATGCTTGATATTTTTTAGGTTCATTAGTTGGAAGGTTTCCACGCATCGGGAATGCGGTTTTTGGAAGAAGTAGGGTTTCTTTGTAGTCCATGATCGATAATACCTTAAAAGTCATATATTATCGGGGGATTATACCTCAATCTCTATTAGAGGCTACTTTTGCTACAATTAAAGTATGGAAAAAATAGACTCGATTACAGAAAAGATCATACAGAGATTGCAAGAAGAGAGAGCAACCATCACCTTTGCAGAGAGCTGTACGGGTGGGCGCATTGCCGCCGCATTTACTGCCATAGCTGGAGCCTCTTCGGTACTTAACGGCTCTTGTGTTGCCTATGCCAACCACATTAAAACCCAGTGGCTTGGTGTAGATGAGTCGTTACTGTTAACCGAGGGAGCCGTAAGCGAAGCGTGTGTCAGACAGATGCTCGAAGGAGCACTCAAGATGGCAAATGCAGACTATGCTATTGCCGTTTCAGGTATTGCAGGGCCAGGTGGCGGAACGCAAACAAAACCTGTAGGTACAGTCTTTATTGGTATTCAAACCCCTTCTCAAACATCGATCCATCATCTTCTTTTTCAAGGAGAGAGACGATCCGTTCAGGAGCAATCGGTTGAATTTGCTATTAAGAAGTTAGCTCAACTGCTAAAAATTGAAAAAAATTAATTTTTTTTAAAAAAACTCTTGACAAGCAAGGGAGTCTTAGCTATAATTCCGTCCACTTATTCAGAAAAACTGTGTAAGAGATGTGACCCGTTAGCTCAGTTGGTAGAGCAACTCCCTTTTAAGGAGTGGGCCCTAGGTTCGAATCCTAGACGGGTCACCACTATATGTAAATGTGCGGCGGTAGTTCAGTTGGTTAGAATACCTGCCTGTCACGCAGGGGGTCGCGAGTTCGAGTCTCGTCCGCCGCGCCATCTACATATTCTTTTTTTATGTGACCCGTTAGCTCAGTTGGTAGAGCAACTCCCTTTTAAGGAGTGGGCCCTAGGTTCGAATCCTAGACGGGTCACCACCAAAACAGTTTGAAATCGGTCGCTTAGCTCAGTTGGTAGAGCGCTACCCTTACAAGGTAGATGTCACAAGTTCGAGTCTTGTAGCGACCACCATTGAAAGAACGCGAAATGAACAAAGTCCATTTCAGCTACGTTAACACTGGGTTTTCTTCAGCAGAAGGCTCACAAAACTAGTTTTGTTCTGTATTATGACTGTTTGGATCTAGATGACCCTTTCATCTAGTGGCCAAGGATGCTACGTTTTCAACGTAGTCACAGAGGTTCAAATCCTCTAGGGGTCGCCAAATTGTTTTTGGTCGCTTAGCTCAGTTGGTAGAGCGCTACCCTTACAAGGTAGATGTCACAAGTTCGAGTCTTGTAGCGACCACCATAGGTTTTCTTTAAAGAAAATCTGATAAAATACTTTTTCAGCCTTTCAAAGGTTACGGTGCGGCGGTAGTTCAGTTGGTTAGAATACCTGCCTGTCACGCAGGGGGTCGCGAGTTCGAGTCTCGTCCGCCGCGCCACTTCTTTTTTATTAAGCACTCAAAAAAAACTGAACACATCTTAATCTAATCAATAAAAATTCACCTATATCAAAAACTCATTAGATGATGC
>Ga0256843_1002781_pt1 | contig 12581 bp, 7 predicted proteins | sample AlvinellametaG_FD_191572 | JGI IMG/M metagenome (GOLD analysis project Ga0256843, IMG submission 191572) | Pompeii worm associated microbial communities from hydrothermal vent at the East Pacific Rise, Pacific Ocean - Alvinella | ecosystem: Host-associated > Annelida > Integument > Unclassified ... | reverse complement strand
GAGTCTACAAGAACTTCTACGGTTTCGACAAGGACAACAACATCTACGCCCTTAACCAAGAACATGACAGCGCTGTAGGCCGCCACGCCGTAACTATAGTCGGATACGACGACAACCTCAAGACTCCGGACGGAAAAGGCGCTTTCCTCATGGTCAACTCCTGGGGTACGGACTGGGGTGACGGCGGCTACTGGTGGCTCACGTACCCGGCTGCCAAGGGCGAGGAAAAGTTTGAGTACTACGACTTCGAGACTGTGAAGCTCAGTGATGGCTATGCCTACATATACGTCCCGGAGAGCAGAGAACCCCGCAAGCCTGTTGTCTACTCGGTGCTTCACATCACCCACTCAAAGAGGGGAGAGGTCATCGGAGGAGTGAACGGCAGCGTCCACGGCGGAATAGAGCTCGGTATCGGAAGCCAGGATTCCCCAATATGGAACAGGTGGTTCCTCAACTTCTACATGGGAAGCCGCTCCTCGGACGCGTCATACCTTGCCGAATACCAGAACCACTCCTTCCCAAGCAGCCCGATGGCGTTTGACCTCTCCGACGGCATGCCAGCCTTAGCCTCCCAGGTGGACTCACAGTACGTCCCGTTCTTCATCCACGTAGCTGACAAGTACAAGGACAAAGTGACAGGAAAGCTGGACTTATTCTCCATAGTCTTCAACTCCACATACCTCCGCGGTATGGTCTCCGCTACCGGCATGCCCAAGGCGATTCCCGAGGACGGACACTGGCTGACTGTCAGCGTCAACGTTCCAGTGGCCGAATACACTGGAATGAGCCCAATGCCCGGCGCAGTCATACACACCAACTGGGCATACATCGGAGTCGGTTCACTGTTCAACATCTCCAAGGCAACGTTGAAACTGGACGGAAAGACGTACACTATGAAGAACGACTCCGCCACCCACTTCTACTACAACGTGACAGACCTCTCCAACAAGGCCTACACCTACAGCGTTAGCATCACATTCAAGAACGGAAAGACCGTGACCCTGCCACAGCGCACGTTTACCGTGAACACCGGAAAACTGACCTCGTACGTTCCGGTTGGACCGAGCTCATGGCCGTCAATGGACACCCTCTCACCTGGAGACGTCAAATACTCCAACGGAACCTTTATGTGGAAGAACGCCGCAGAGGGCGAAAAATCTCCGTTCACTGGAATCAAGTACCACCTCACGGGAGTGGAGGCAAAGTACAACTCAGCGGACGGAGTGCTCATGCTGAGGATAGGCGTGACACCGCTGAACAACCTGGGTTCGATTCCGTCCTCCCTCATCAACGTCAGCCTTGACACTAACGGCGACGGCAAAGTGGACTACTACGCCGTGATTGACCTCGCAAAACCGGGCACCAAGACGGGCATCGCGAACATAATGGACCTGTACAGCTCAAACGGTACCAACGTGGCGGACCTGAAGACGCTCTTCATACCGGACACATCCTCATCCGCGGTGTACCTCCAGATACCGGCAAAGCTCATAAACATCACTGAAAAGAGCAACATCGGCATCAAAGTGCAGCTTTACGAGAACGACGACGTATACGGCGCCCTCGACACCATGACAACGAGCAAGGGAAGCACTACGGCAACCATAAGCTTCACGCAGGTCCCGATGCTCAGCAACGCCAGTTTAATCGGCCTTGTCCTCCTGCTGGGAGTCTTCCTGTTCTGGAAGCGCAACTGAGGGTCTAACCCTTTTTTCTTTCCCTTTGAAATTCACAAAGTTTGGTGCGATTATTGGAAGGATTTAAGTAGGGTGGTACTGTTACGGTTTTTAGGAGTGTAAACTCAGAAGGTGGTGGGTATGAAGGTTCTCATAATGGCCGGCGGCTACGCGACCAGGCTGTGGCCAGTCACAAAAGATCACCCAAAGGCTCTGCTTCCCCTCGGCGACCGGGTCATCCTCGATTACATCCTTGAGAAGGTCCAGGCCCTCAAACTGGACACCTATATTTCCACTAACCGCTTCTTTGAATCCCATTTCCGGCCCTACGCGGAGGAGCGCGGAGTCGGCCTCATAGTCGAGGACACCCTCCACGAGGAAGAGAAGCTCGGAACTATAGGGGCGATGAAGAAGGCCGTCGAGGAGCTCGGTCTGGACGATTACCTCATCATAGCCGGCGACAACATCTTCTCCTTCGACCTGAGGGATTTTCTGGAAAAGGCGGGGGAGGACAGCATCACGATAGCCGTGTACGATGTCGGCGACCTGGAGCTCGCGAAGCGCTACGGAGTGGTGGTTCTTGAAAACGACGAGGTTGTGGCCTTCGAAGAGAAACCCGCGGCGCCGCGCTCCACCCTGATAAGCACAGGCGTGTACGTCTTCCCAAGGAGAGTGATGGAGCTCCTTGACGAGTACCTCTCCAACGGGAACAGGGATTCGCCCGGATACTTCATCCAGTGGCTCCTGGAGCGGGGGGAGAAGATAAAAGCCTACAAGTTCTCGGACTACTGGTACGACATAGGGAGCGCCGACAGCTATCTTGAGGCCCTCAGAACCCTCCTGAAAGAGAACCACATCGAGGACGTGGAGCTGAGCCCGTACTCCAAGATAATCCCGCCGGTGGTCATAAAACGGGGCGCGAGGATACTCGGGCGCTCGATAATCGGGCCCTTCGCCTACATCGGGGAGGAGTGCACGGTAGAGAACTCCGACATAAGCGACTCCATAGTCTTCAGGCACACGAAGATTCTGAACTCCACCATATGGCGCTCAATCATCGACGAGAAGTGCGAGATAAGGAACCTCGAGCTTAAGAAAAGCCTGGTCGGCGGGCACGCAAAGATACAGAGGGGCGAGTGAGGGGGCACCCAATGGAGCGGAAAAAGGTTCAAGAGGTCGCGTCCGTCCTGACCCGGCCCCGGCTGGCGTTGCCGCTGGTCCTTCTGCTCGCCACGGCGGTCAGGCTCCTTCCCATGCGCTTCAAATACCTCCTCGGCTACGACCCGTACTTCCACCTCGCCTACACGCGTTACGCCCTAAAGCACGGGTGGGTGAACTTCTTCCCCTACGCCCTCGGGCCGTGGGGCTTTCAAATCAAGTACTTCCACCCCTTCGGGCTCTGGATGACGCCTGCCTTCGTTTACAGGCTCCTCCATCCGTTCGGAGTGTCCCTCTACAACGCTTTCCGCATAACCCCCGTCATATTCGGCGTCCTCACCGTGCTCCTCACGTATCTCGCCGTCCTGAGGCTCTACGGAAGAAGGGAGGCCCTGCTCTCAGCGTTTCTCCTGTCCGTGAGCTTTGGCCACGTCTTCCGCTCAATGGCTGGCTACTACCGCGGCGACAACTACATGCTCTTCTGCTACGCCCTGGCCCTCCTCGGGATAGCCCTCGGACTGAGCTGGAAGCCGAGGAGATGGAAGTACGAGGGGCTGCTCTTCTACACCATCCCCGGGATAAGCGCCGGACTGTCCGCCTTCTTCTGGCAGGCTTACTATCCCATCTTCGCTTTCCTCATCATGAACGCCGTGCTCCTCTCAATCGGCGCGTTCCTCCTCGGAAGAGATGAAAAAATCCTCGACGGGGCTGTCCTGGCGCTCTCAACGGCCATTGGCGTCGTCGTTGCCAACGCAATCGGGGCGGCCTTCAACTACGGAATGGTGGGCTACGACCGCTGGCTCGGGAGGAAGCTCGCGAAGGAGCTCGGCCTCCACTTCGGCTTCATAAAGGATGCGTTCCTCCTCGCCTACATCAAATACGCCCTCCCCCTCGCCCTCGTCGGAATCCTCCTCCTGTTCGCCGCGGGCAGGCGGTTCAAAAGCGGGAAGGAACGGGCCCTCATTGTGGGAATCCTCGCAGCCGGCGCGCTGCTGGTGTTTGCGGGCCACTACAGAGCCCTCGGTCTGGCGATGAAGGACATATTCACCAACGCCCCGATAGAAGAGACCCAGAGAACGGGTTTTGGCGACCTCTGGAAAGCCTACGGCCCATCGTTCCTCCTGGCCCCGGCGTTCCTCCTTGGACTGAGGAGAAAACGGCCGGAGGACTACCTCGTGCTTGGTCTCGCGGCAATAGCAGTTCCCATGCTTCTGATATGGACGCGCTTCCTTTTCATAGGCTCACTCGCCATCGCACTGCTCGCCGGAATCGGCCTCGTGGAGGTCTGGGAAGTCATGAGGGTGCGGGCGAAGGGCGCGGCGGCCTTAGTGCTTGCCGGAGCCCTCCTTCTCGTCCCCGCGGTTACGGCCGTCGAGGGCGTGAAAACCACACTCGACGTCCGTCCAATCATCAACTCACACTGGGTTGAGGGCCTCACCTACCTCGGCGAGCACTCAAACACAAACGACGTCGTTCTCACATGGTGGGACCACGGCCACTGGGTAACGTACTACGCCAACAGGGCACCCGTCGCCCAGGGAAGCCCGAACAGGGCCGTGGCGGAGTACTACCTCGGCCTCCGGGGAGAGAACTGGCTGGAATCCCTCGGCATCGACTACGTCACGGTCTCCTACGACACCCTCCTGAAGTTCGGGGCCGTCCTCTCCACGGCCGATGCCTGGCATCAAAATTACTCCCTGCTCATCCTGCCACTCAGGGGGCGATTTTTGAGCTCATACATTTTCGGCTCCGGCCCATACACTATCACGGCCAAAAAAACCGGCAACTCGTGGGAAGTTACGGTGGAGCTGTTCGGCAGGAGTTCCCGGCCGGAGAAAGCGTTCGTGGAGGGGAAGTCCATCGAAAAGGCGACAGGAAGCGGGAACTCGGGGTTTTACGTTTACGTCAACCTGAACTACGGCTACGCCGTCATTATGAACGCCAAGACGTTCAACACCCCCCTCGCGCGGCTCATGTTCACGGACGAGTACCCCTCGAACTACCGGCTCGTTTACTCCGACGGCGGGGTCCTCAAAATCTTCCGGTTCGTCCATCCCAACGTCGCCGTGACGTCCGAGAACGGAAAGGTCGCCCTGAGGTTCGAGAACGCCACTGGGACGCGCATCGGAATCTTCGGCTATCTCGACAACGGAACGCCCGTCTTCAAACGCTGGTACGACGTGAAAGGGAAGACAGAGTTCATCCTCCCCGAGAACCTCAACGGGAGCGTCGTTGTCAGATATACGTACGCCAAGGGCAGAACAGTCCTCGACAGGGGGGTGTTCAGGATATCCGATGTGGAAGGGAAGAGCTGAACTGCACCAACCACGAAAACTCATATAGAATCTTGGAACTCCTCCGCCTGGCCTCGGCGAAGTTCGGCCTGGACGCTGAGAGGCTGATTCGCCTTATCGCCCGCTTCGAAAAGTGATGGGGCGGCACAACAGATAAAAGCCCCCCGCCCTACACCAGAGGGGGGTTCAGTGAGCCTGAAGAGGAAGCTCATCGTCAACGCGAGCTGGCTACTGGGGGGTCAGACGCTCCAGAAGGTTATCTCCTACGCCATAGTACTCTTGATAAGCCGGCGCCTCGGGAGCTCCGGGCTCGGTGAATACTCCTTCATCGTGGCGTTCACCGGCTTCATAGCGTACGTCTCGGACTTCGGGATAAACTACTACATCATGCGCGAGCTCGCGAGGGACAGGAAGCGGAAAAACCTCATTCCCCCCGCACTCTCCTTTAAGGCCACTCTGGCAGTCCTCGACTGGCTGGCGCTCGTCGTTCTGGCGCTGCTGATGAAGAGACCCCCCGTGGTGAGGGATTCCATGATTATCTACGGGGCGGGTGCCGTTCTGGGGACGGTGGGCGGCCTCTTCACGAGCATCATGTTCGCTCACGAGGTCACCAAATACGAGGTCTTAGCGGCCACGACGGAGAGGATGCTGACGCTCACCATCGGGGGCGCCGTCCTCTGGTACACCGGGAGCCTGCTTCCCTTCTTCATCGTCCTCACGGCGGACATGGTCCTCATGAACCTCCTCAGGATGCACTTTGCGGGACGGTTCGTGGAGATTAGAATGGAGTTCAACGTCTCGGCGTGGAAGAACATCCTGCGCGGGTCGTATGTCTTCTGGTTTATCTACCTCTTCTCAATCCTCTATTTCAACACGGACATAATAATGCTCGGCCTGATGGAGCCCTCCCGGGTGGTCGGCTGGTACAAGGCGGGCTACTTCTTCATTCAGGCCGCCATGCTCGTCCCAACGGTAGTTGTGAACACGACGATGCCGTCCATCTCGAGGCTGTGGGGGGAGGACAGAAAGACCATGGGGCTGCTCTTCAGGAAAACCCTCCGGCTCCTGACGGTGGTCGGCGTGGCCTACGCCCTTTGCATATACGCTGCAGGAGGACAGCTGCTGATGGCGTTCTTCGGCCAGGATTTCTCGAACTCCCTCCGGGTTCTCAGGATTCTGGCGTGGGCCGTTCCTCCGATGTTCATGACATCCATATTCGGCTCCCTCCTCAACGGGACGGGGAACGAGAAGGCGTACACAAAGGTCATCGGAACCACCGCCCTCCTCAACGTCGTGCTCAACTACCTCCTGATAAGCAGGATTTCATACGTGGGGGCGGCTGTGGCGACGCTGGTGACGAACTGGGCCGCCGTCGTGCTTCTAACAAGAAAGGTGAGGTCGCTCACGGGGGAATGAGCGGCCGTTAAGCTTCACCCGGATTTGGACCATAGGTACACCCTCACGTTGAGGCCGGTGTACACCCGGTCCAGGTGGGAGTCGGCGTTCATATGCCGGTAATCCGCCCGCGTTATCCTGTGCGTCCTGCGGAACGTGGGCACGTACAGATAGGCCTGGAGGGCATAATCGGTCAGTTCTATGTAAGCCCGGTCAACGGGGATGAGCAGCGTGAACCTGTGGTGGGTCGCGTATCCAAAGTGCCTCGGCGGAAAGACCTCCCAGTAGGTGTACCTTATGTTGCTGTAGGTGCAGGCTTTCCACGTCGCCAAATCCCTGAACTCGCAGTACCTGACGTTAATCTCGTCGTGGGGCGAGAAGACGAACACATCATGCTCCCTGTGCGAGAATATGAAAGACGTGCTGACGATTTCGTTTGACGTTATGCCTATGTTCGGACGGAGGGAGATGGGTGGGTAGTAATACAGCGCGAAAACGCTGGTCACGAGGGCCATCACGACAAAACCCAGGGCAATTCCCTTCAGAACCCGGTTCCAGCGCACGTATTTGGATATGATGACGACCTCCATCGGCAGGGCAACGGAGAGGTAGCTCACGTTTATGTACCTGTCAGGGTTGTGGGCGAATATCGGGAGGACCAGCATCGAGACCTGAATGGCAACGAGGACGTTTATAATGTACCACAGCCTGCCGTGAGACAGGAACATCCGTTTCTTGTTCCTCGAGAACAGGAAGAGGATGGGCAGAAGTACGAGTATCAGCGAGAACCTCCCCACGTGCCCGAACGCGTACGCGAGTATATCGTGACGGGTGAGAACCGAGGCCTTTTCAGTCCCCTTCACGCCGGCAGGAGCCACGTACGTGTGCTGGAGGGCGTTTAAGATGCTCTGGAGGCTCGAATATGCCGCCTGGTTGTGGATAATCCACGTGAGGAATATGACCGTCGAGACGAAGAGGTACGTGCCGTAGATTTTGGCGTATGGCCTCTCCCTAATCCTCGAATACACCACCATGGCCGCGAGGAACATGATGCTGTCGGTTATGTAGTAGGGATGGGCAAAGGGCAGCGTGACAACGAAGATTCCGATGAGCAGCTCCCCGGACAGCGTGTCCATGAACCTGCGGGATATCAGAAGGTAGATCAGGAGGACGCTGAGCGTGAAGGCGTACCAGGACGGATGCAGTATCAGCTGGTAGTAGGAACCGTAGTACACCACCGACATTAGCAAAACGAGGCACGTGATGAACCGTCCCTCCGGCCCGACTTCACCCAGGATTTTGTAGAGGGCGAACACGAACATCACCGAGAACAACGCGGGGACAAGCGTGAGGTACCGGATGTAGGGAACGTTGACGACCATGAAAATCTCGGAGTAGAGTATGGAGACCAGGGGGTACTTATCGTACGCCTGATAGAAATGGCCTGAGGAGTAGATTGCATGGACTTCCCCTGGGATGTACATTGCATCCGCCCTATCGTCCGTCAGGTACCCCAGGAAGTAGGGCGTCAGGAGAATCTGGAGGAAAAATACCAGAACCAGTAGACCCGCCAGCTTGGCAAGGTGCCCCTTCCCCCTGAGAAGGGCCGCTAAGACCGCCGAGGTAGCCAAACCGAGTATCGCAAGCGCCCAGAAGTACCGGGGAAGCTGGAGATAGAGATTGTAATAGTAGCCCGACTCGGGGACCTCGTACAGAATGATGGAGGTCACTATTGATACGAGAGCGAGCACAAGCAATGCCGCCTTAAAAACCCACTGACTGGAGTCGCTGCCCATTTAGATGCCCTCCCTGAACGGTTCAGTCTTGAAATCCACCAGCACCTTTTTATAAACTTCCAACACCTGTCCTGCCACCCGGTCCCAGGTGAATTGCCCCCCGTACTCCACTATTCTCTCCCTATTCCAATCCCTTTCAAGGCCTATTAAAATCTTCTCCGCCAGGCAGTCCGAATCTCCCGGCGGGCAGAGGAGCCCGTAATCCTCCGAGGTTATCACCTCCGGAACGCCCCCAACGGCAGTCCCCACAAACGGCAGTCCGACGCCCAGGGCCTCGAACATCACCGTTGGGTTCCCCTCGTCGAGGCTGGGGAGCAGGAACAGGTCCGCCGCGTTCATCCAGAGGGGAACCTCCTTGTGCGGCCTCCTGCCCACGAACCATACGTAATGTTCCAGGCCCATCCTCCTCGCGAGCTTTTCAAGGGCCCTTCTCTTGGGGCCGTCCCCGACAATTACGAGCAGGACGTCTCCCCTGTGTTTCACAACCTCCCCCATGGCCAGGATTAAGTGTTCGTGCCCCTTGACCGGAACGAGGTTAGCGACGTTGAGCAGGACCCTCCTGTCCTGAGGAAGGCCGAGCTTTTTCCTGACCGTTTCGCGGTTCATCGGGCGGAAGAGCCTTGAATCGAAGCCGTTGGGAATAACCGAGATTCTGCCGGCCGGAACTTTCAACCTCTCCCTGAGAATCTCCCCGTTGCGTCTGCTGACCGTTATCACGTGGTCTGCGGCACCCAGCGCATACTCCACCCGTTCGAACCATCCACCGTCCCTGAAGGGCAGGTCATAGACGTCGTAGCCGTGAGCCGTGATTATGAGCGGGGTGCCGAACTCCTCCTTGAGCCGGGCCCCGACGTAGCCGGCCGACCATATGAAATGGGCGTGAATAAGGTCAAACTCAATGCCTTTCTCCCGGATGTAGTCCCGGAAGCTCACGAACAGTTTATCGCCCAGCTTTTTGTTCCGGCCATCGGGGACTACGTAGGGGCGCGGTACCAGGTGCACGCCCACGTTGCCGGGTTTTCCTGCCAAATCGAGCAGACCCGCTCGGGAGTACCTTCCCACGTGCCTGAAATACGGGAGGGGGATGCGGCGGCCCAGCTCAGAGAGGGGGTTGTACCTGACGAGAACCGTGACCTCCGAGACGTGGGGGGCCGTTGCCTCCACCAGCCCCTTGATGAAATAGCGGTAGTGGGGCGCCGTAACGAGGAGCCTGATTCCCTCCCTCACTCACTCACCCCCCTCAGTATCTCCGCGATGATTTTACTGGCCCTCCCGTCCCCGAACCGATAGGAGTACGCCCCGCCCGCCGGCTCAAACTCCCGTATGGCCCTCAGTATCCTCTCTTTATCCGCGCCGACGAGGACGTTCCATCCATCCTCCACGGTCTCCACCCACTCCGTCCGCTCCCTGAGGGTTATGCACGGAACCCTGAGGAAGTAAGCCTCCTTCTGGACACCCCCCGAGTCCGTCAGAATCTTCCTCGCGTTCTCCTCAAGCACGAGCATGTCCAGGTAGCCGAGCGGAGGCGTCATAATTACGTTTTTTGCCCTCTCCAGGGCGTCCAGCAGTCCGTAATACCTCAGGGCCTTTTGAGTCCTCGGATGGGCTGGGAACACCACGGGCTCACCGCTCTCAACGAAAGCCTCGACGATGGCCTTCAGGTTCTCCCCCCTGTCCGTGTTCCGGGGCCTGTGGACTGTCGCCAGCAGGTACTCGCGCGGCCTCAAACCGAGCTCATCGAGGATTCTCGAGTTCCTCCGGGCCACCTTCAGGTTCTGGAGGAGGGCATCGTACATCACATCGCCCGTCAGGTGCACCCCGTCAACCAACCCCTCCCTCCGGAGGTTCTCCACCGCAGTTTCAGTGGGGGCGAATAGGTAGTCGCTCATGTGGTCAACCAGAACCCTGTTAACCTCCTCCGGCATGCGTTTATCAAAGCTCCTGAGGCCAGCCTCCACGTGGGCGACCTTTATGCGAAGCTTGGCCGCCGCGAGGGCCCCCGCGAGGGTCGAGTTAGTGTCACCATAGACCATCACAATTTCTGGCTCCTCCTCCAGCAGCACCCTCTCGATTCCCTTCAGCATCTCGCCCGTCTGGTAGGCGTGAGTGCCGGAGCCAACTCCGAGATTGTAGTCCGGCAGGGGAACCCCTAACTGTTCGAAGAAGACCCTGCTCATCCCGTAATCGTAGTGCTGACCTGTGTGGACCACTCTCTCCTCAAAGTACTTCCTCAGCTCCCTCGAAACCGGGGCCATCTTTATGAACTGGGGCCTCGCCCCAACCACCGTCACGATTTTCAACGCCCTCACCTGAAGCGGTACTGGACCGACGGGTCCCTCCTCACAAGCTCGAGGCCATCCGGATAGCGGCCAAACAGCCACACCATGAAGGCCGTCACGTTAACCTTCTCCTCAAGCAGTCTCCTGCGCCTGTCCCTCCACAATTCCTTCAGGCCCTCCGTCTGGACAAGCTCGATTGCCTTATCCACGGCCTCCTTTGGGTCCGCGTAGTTAAATATCAGCCCGTACCTGCCCTCCAGCTCGATAAAATTCCCCATGTCGTTGCTCCCAACAAAGGAGTTGCTCCTTATGGCGGGGGTGCCCAAAACCGCCGCTTCCGTTGTCATCGTCTGGGAGTCGCAGACGAGAAGCTTGGCGTGGTAGAGCACGTCGTGAATCCGGCTTGCTCCAACGGGGAGCCGGTACCTCTCAAGCTCCCGCGGCAGAGGGCCCTCGGAGGATATGAACACGGTGACGTACTCCCCCAGAGTCTCCACGAGTTTTCGCTTTAAATCCGGCGTAAAGCCACCCCGTCCGACGTCGTGAAAGGCCTCCCACGACACGAAGCGGAGCAGGGCAAACTCCTCGCCCGCGGACACTCCCATCTCCCTGAGGGCGGCAGTATCCGGCTTGAAATAGTCGGGATGGAGGTATGCGAGCTCCTTATAGCTGTTGATTTTGACTACCTTCCCTCCCGTCTTTTTAAAGCCCGAAAACCCGAATACGGCATCGGCGAAGGGCGCGTAGTAGGGAAAGGAGTACTCGTCGTCGTCGAACATTATGGACGGCTTCCCGAGAAGTTTTGATGCATGCGCCGCCCTCACCGAGCCAAAGCCCAGAACGACGTCGGGGTCGAAGCTCCTGATGATGCGGTACATCCGCAGGTCCATCCTCGGGATTCCAGCTATCTTTCTCCCGAGCGAGCGGCCGTAAGCCCCGAGGTTGACGTAGTCCAGCCCGTATTCCTCCAGCAGCCGAAGGGCCACGTCTTTCTCGCTGGCTGTGACCAGGACGTCATGCCCCCTCCCCTCCATCTCCCGAATGAAGTTCCTGAAGAAATGGACATGGGCGGGGTGGTTCACGTCCACTGCAATTCTCATCTCACACCACCTGCCCGAATATCCAGTCGCTGCCGAGCCTGTAGAGAAGCATCGGCATCCCTCCGATGAGCTTTTTCAGCCACTCCTTGTCCCTAACGCCGCCCAGTTTTGGCGCCTTCGGATAGTAGCTGTAGGTGAGCGGAATCTTCTCCGTGCCCCACTGCCTCTTGAACTCCGCCAGGCCGGTGTTGCCGCTGTGGACGCGGCCGAAGTCGAAGTACCCGAACCCCTCCCGCACGGCATCTTCGATGGCCCGCCATATGAAGGCGTGGTATGGGTGGTGTTTCAGGAAGCGGCTTTCTGCCGCCCCGTAGCCGTATATCACCGTGCTCCCGAAGTACAGCATGAGCCCCCCGCCGGCAATCTCCCCGCCGACCCTGGCCACATAGAGCCGCGAGTACTCCGGCATCTCCCGGAGGATACTCCTGAAAAACCTCAGCGGGTGGCATGGAACCCCTTTGGTCTTCTTAACCCGGCAGTTTATCTCGTAAAACTCCTTGAGGTCGCCAATATCGTCCGACAGCTCGACTCGAACCCCCGCCCTCTCCGCCTGCTTAATCCTCCGCTTCACGCTCCTGTGAAGCTTTCTCCACGTTTCCTCAACGGTCGGACCCAGCTCGAGGACATAGGTGGAAAAAGCCCGGGACTCCAAAAAGGGCTCCCCCATGCCCTCTCGGATTTCCACGGTCCCCTTTTTGACCCGCCCCGCGTACAGCCCGAGGGCCGCCTCCACAACCATCGGGAGAAACGCCGGATCCCCCACGTAACCGCATTTGTGGGACAGGGGGAGTGAAGAGAGGCGGGCCCCGAAAAGCCTGCTGCGGACCAGCACCATGGGGAGGAGGCCCCTGACGTCGCCGGCATCATCGACTGCGAAGAGGTA
>Ga0256843_1002780_pt1 | contig 12581 bp, 11 predicted proteins | sample AlvinellametaG_FD_191572 | JGI IMG/M metagenome (GOLD analysis project Ga0256843, IMG submission 191572) | Pompeii worm associated microbial communities from hydrothermal vent at the East Pacific Rise, Pacific Ocean - Alvinella | ecosystem: Host-associated > Annelida > Integument > Unclassified ... | reverse complement strand
AGAATTAATAGATAAATTTATATTAAGTTATGATGAGATTAAAAAGGTATTTTTAAGTTTGGGAATTCCTTTTTTTGAAAATGAAGATGGTAGAGTGTTTCCTATGAGTATGGAAGCAAATGGAGTGGCTGATAAGCTTATCTATTTAGCTGAAAATTTAGGGATAGATATAATAAACGAATGTGAAGTTTTGGATATTAAAAAAGGTTTTGTTTTAAATACTACAAAAGGGAAGTTTAAAGCTGATAAGCTAATACTTGCTACAGGAAGCAAAGCAGGTAGGAGTGGTGGTAGTGAATTGATGATGGAGTATTTAAAAAATTTTAATCACACTATTTATAAAACATATCCAAGTTTAGTGCAGTTAGTTACAGAAGAAAATTTTGTAAAATGTAGTGGAGTGAAAATAAAATCAAAATTATCTCTTTATTCAAATGGAGAATTTGTCAAAGAAACAAAAGGGGATTTGCTTTTTACAAATTATGGAATAAGTGGGCTGAGTGTGCTTGATATTTCAGTGGGTATAGCTAAAAGGCTTGAAAATTATGAGTATCTTGAAATAAAAGTAGATTTTTTTCCAGAAATAAAAGATTTAAAACCACTTCTAAAAAGTATAAATGATGATATTCATATAGGTATGATTCTAAGAGGTATACTTCCAGCAAAACTAATTCCTTATATTTTAAAACAAGCAGGGATTGAATCTAAAAAAGGATTAAATCAAAAAGATATAAACAAACTAAACTATACACTTAAAAACTATAAAATAGAAATAATTGATACAAAAGATTATAAAAGTGCTGAGGTTATGAGTGGTGGAGTTGATATAAGTGAAATAAATCCTAAAACAATGGAAAGTTTAAAAGTTAAAAACTTATATTTGCTTGGTGAAATTTTAGATATAGATGGAGATAGAGGAGGGTATAATCTCCATTTTGCTTGGAGTTCGGCTATTAAGCTTAGCGAGATTTTTTAAGCTTTTCAATTTTATCTCTAAGCTCTATTGCTTTTTCAAATTCAAGATTTTTACTCGCTTCAAGCATCTCTTTTTGTAATTTTTTTAATAAAATAGCCTTTTCTTTTGCTGGAATTTTATCGATTGCTTTTGGCATAATTTCTTCACTTTTTAGAGTGTCTTCAATTTTTCTTTTTGTTGTTTTTGGTGTAATATTATGTAGTTTATTATATTCATTTTGCTTTATTCTTCTTGAAATTGTAGTTTTGATAGAAGAATACATCGATTTTGTAAGTTTATCTTTTATTTTTTCTAATATTTCAAGATTATCGATTATCACTCTTTCATCAAATTTACTTGAAAACATTAAAACTTTTCCATTTACATTTCTTGCAGCTCTTCCCATTGTTTGGATTAAACTTGTCTCACTTCTTAAAAATCCCTCTTTATCTGCATCTAAAATAGCCACTAAGCTAACTTCTGGAATATCAAGTCCTTCTCTAAGTAAGTTTATTCCTATTAATACATCAAATTCACCATTTCTAAGTCCACGGATAATCTCATTTCTCTCTACTACATCAATATCGCTATGCATATATTTAACTTTCAAACCTAACTCTAAATAATATTTTTGAAGCTCTTCTGCCATTTTTTTTGTGAGTGTAGTTACTAAAACTTTTTCATTTTTAGCAGTTACTTTTTTTATTTCATCATATAAAAGTGCTACTTGATTTTCACTTGGTAATACTTCTACAATAGGATCTAAAAGTCCGGTAGGACGAATGATTTGATGTGCTACTTCACTTGATAAGTTAAGTTCAACTTCATTTGGTGTAGCACTTACAAAAAGATAATGAGGGGCTTTATTTATAAATTCATCAAATTTAAGAGGTCTATTATCCAAAGCACTTGGAAGTCTAAATCCATAATCTACTAAAACCTCTTTTCTAGCCCTATCTCCTGCATACATTCCACGAAACTGAGGTAAACTTACATGAGATTCATCTACTATTACTAAATATGGGCGGTTTTTAATCTCAAAATAATCAAATAAAGTATAAGGAGTTTCACCTGGTTTTTTACCACTTAAATATCTTGAATAATTTTCTACTCCTTTTGTACTACCTGTAGTTTCTAACATTTCTAAATCAAACTCTATTCTTTGACGAAGTCTCTGGGCTTCTACTATTTTACCTTCAGCTTCAAATTCTTTTAGTCTTTCTCCTAAATCTTTTTCGATTTCAGCGATTGCTTCATGTAGTCGATCAGACCCTACTATAAATTGATTTGCAGCATATAATAATATATTTTCTTTTATTTCGATAGTTTCGTTTGTGAGATAATCTTTTATTTCTATTCTATCAATCTCATCTCCAAAAAACTCAAGTCTAATATATTTATCTTCATAATAAGTAGGAAATATATCAATAATTTCTCCATTTACTCTAAAATTACCTCTATCAAAAAATTTATCATTTCTACTATATCCCATATCTACAAGTCTAAGTAATAAATCTTTTTGATTAAATTCATCACCAACTTCAAATCTTACTACCATTTTCATATATTCATATGGACTTCCAAGTCCATAATTAGCTGAAACTGATGCTATTACTATCACATCGTCATATTGAAGTAAACTAGCAGTTGCACTTACACGAAGTCTTTCAAGCTCTGCATTTATTGAGCTATCTTTTTCAATAAATAGATCTTGTCTAGGAATATATGCTTCAGGTTGATAATAATCATAATAACTTATAAAATATTCTACATGATTATTAGGAAAAAAATCTTTAAATTCACTATAAAGTTGAGCAGCTAATGTTTTATTATGAGTCATAATAAGTGTGGGCATTTTAAGTTTTTTAATAATGTTTGCCATTGTAAAAGTTTTACCACTTCCAGTAACTCCAAGTAAAGTTTGATATTTATTTTTATTATTTATAGAGTTTACTATTTTTTCGATAGCTTGTGGTTGGTCACCCATTGGTTTGTAATTTGATTGTAATTTAAACAATATATAATCCCTTTATATAATTTTTTGATATAATTGTAGCAAAAAAGGAGAAATAGATGGAAAAAGATATTTTAAGTCTATTAAATGAGAAAATTGATGGACTTTTAAATAAATATAATGAAGCTGAAAAACAAGTAGAATCTTTAAAAAATGAACTTAATAATTTACAAGCTAAAAATGAAGAATTAGAAGTAAAAAATGCTGAGCTTCAAGAAAATTTAGCACTTAAAGATTTAGAACTTGAAGAGATTGTAGGAAAAATTGAGGCTATTCTTGGTAAATGAAAAAATTAAAAATTTATTTAGTTGGTCAAAAATATGAATTAGAATTAGAAGATGAGTTTTATGAATTTATAAAAGATGATTTAATAAATATTAATAATTCTTCAACTCAAATTAAAGATTTATTAAATTTAATATTATCATTGGAATATAAAGTATACCACAATGACAAAATGATTACAAAATTAATAAATAAACTTGAAAAGTAATTTATTTTTGTTATAATTACTAAAAATTAAAGGAGAAAACATGAAAAAAACAGGTTTCACAATGATCGAATTAATTTTCGTTATCGTTATTTTAGGTATTTTAGCAGCGGTTGCTATTCCAAAATTAGCAGCTACAAGAACAGATGCTAAAGCAGTATCTCTTGGTCAAGAAGTTTCTTCAGCTGTACAAGAAGTATCAAATTATGTAACAGCACATGGTGGGGATGCGAATAAAACAGTTTTAACTGAGCAATCTCAAGTATTAAAACAATTATCAGAACAACAAAAAGGTGCTGAAGCTGACCATGATGGTAATAGATCATTTAATATCTATAGTGATGGAACTTCTACATGTATTAAATTTGAAGTAAATAACACTACTTTAGCTGTACAATATGGTGATGCAGATGATCAAATTTGTGCAGGAGTTAAAAAAATTGTTAAAGAAAACAGTTATAAATTAGCTGGAAGTAATGTAAACTTCTAATTCTTTCAAAAAACATAAAGAAGAATTTCTTCTTTTGTTTATTTACTCATAAATTGGGGGATTTATAATATAATGAAAAAATCATTTACTATGTTAGAGCTAATATTTGTAATAGTGATTTTAGGTATTTTAGCTGTTGTGGCTATTCCTAAACTTATAGCTACTAGAGATGATGCTCAAACTGCAAGACTTACTAGCCAAGCTCAAAGTGCAATGAAAGAAATTATTAGTTATTATACTGCAAAGGGTGGGGAAATTAATTTTTCTAAGATTGCGAATGATAAATCATCACAAATAGTTTTAAATGAATTAATTAACCATGGATGGGTAGAAGTCAAAGATGATAATACTTCTTATTTTTATAGTAATAAAGCAGAAAGAATAGCATGTATTATTTATAAAACAAATGGACTTAAAATTAAAGTAGAAATGAATAGTAGTGATAATGATACTTTATGTAGTAGTATGAAAAAAATAATAACAGATAGAAATTATTCAATTTTAAATCAGTCAATAAATTTTTAAGGAAATTCATGAAAAAATCATTTACATTAATAGAACTTGTATTTGTTATTATTATTATAGGTATTTTAGCAGCTGTTGCTTTACCTAGATTATTCGCAACAAGGGATGATGCTGTTATTACTAAAGTTAGATCAGATGTTTCGGCTATTAGAAGTGCTATATCAAATCTAAGAACTACAAATCTTATGAAAGGGATTAGCTCTTATCCAGAAGCTTTAGATGATGCAGTAGCAAATCAAGAAGGTGAAGAGTTATTTGATGGAAATAGTACTATAGGAAAATTATTAGATTATCCTATATATTCTAAAAATGCAGATGGACATTGGATGAAAATAGATACTACAAAATATAAAGTGAAAGTGCTTAATGTAGATGTTGAATTTGATTATGATAATTCAAATGGACATTTTGATTGTAATGGTATCAATACTGGAGAAGCGAATAAAACTTGTATACTATTGACTCATTAAATTATTATGAATGTGCTATTATAGGTACATCTCAAGTATTTACTTATCAATCAGAAGAGATATATAAATCTTTTGATATAGTAGAAGTACCTTTAAAAAGTAGTATAAAACAAGCTGTCATTATAAAACAAACTTCAAAACCAAATTATAAATGTAAAGATATTTTATCTTATATTTATTCACCTACAAAAAATGAGATTCAATTTTTTAACTTTATATCTACATATTATTTTACAAGTATAGGTGAAGTTTTAGCTATATTTAATCTACAAAAATGTGAAATAATTCCCAAAAAAATAGATACAAATATTTCTTTATCATCTAAACAGCAAGAAGCTATGGAGTTTTGTAAAAAAAATCAAATATCTATCCTTTTTGGAGATACTGGAAGTGGAAAAACAGAAATATATATTAAGCTTATTGAAAATATAATAAATCAAGATAAAACAGCAATATTTTTATTACCTGAAATTGCCATTACATCACAAATGGAAAAAAGATTAAAAAAACATTTTGGTGATTTAGTAGAGATTTGGCATTCAAAAATTACAAAACCTAAAAAACAAAAGATTTTAGAAAATATTAAAACTGGAAAAACAAAAATTTTAGCAGGGGCTAGAAGTGCTTTATTTGTAAATATGCCGTCTTTAGGGATTATTATTGTAGATGAGTTTCATGATGATAGTTATAAATCTCAAAATATGCCTTTGTATAATGCAAAAGATTTAGCTATATATAAAGCTAAACTAGAAAATATTAATGTAGTTTTAGGAAGTGCTACACCACTTATAAGTGATATTTATAAACACCCTTATTTTAGACTTAAAGGTAATTTTGCTAATACACAAAATAGATTTAGTTTTATTTCTAGATTTGAGGAAAGTTTCAATAAAATAAAAGAAATTTTAGATAAAAAAGGACAAATTATTATTTTTATTCCTACTCGTGCAAATTTTAAATATATGATATGTGCGGAATGTGGAGAAGCTATTAAGTGTCCATTTTGCGATGTAGGTATGAGTATCCATTCTAAAAATAGGATTTTAAAATGTCATTATTGCAATTATGCTACCAAAATCCCAAATGAATGTCCTAAATGTGGAAGTGATAGTTTTATAAATGAAAGAATAGGGAGTAGTGAGATTGTTGAAATTTTAAATTCTGTTTTTTTAGATAAAAATATTCAAAAGTTTGATAGAGATATTATTACATCAAAAACAAGACTTGATAAAATCTTAAAAGAGTTTAATGATAAAAAAATAGATATTTTAGTAGGGACTCAAATGCTTTCAAAAGGGCATGATTATGATGTAGATTTAGCGATTATTTTGGATATTGATTTTGTACTAAATATGCCTGATTTTAAAGCAAGAGAAAGAGCTTTGAGTTTAGCTTTACAAGTATCTGGAAGAGCTGGTAGAAGAAAGAATGGTGAAGTAATCATCCAAACTCTTCAAGAAGATTTTTTTAAGCTTAGTTATGATGAGTTTATAAATGAAGAACTTGAATTTAGAAAAATGCTTAATTACCCACCATTTGCAAGAATTGCGAAGTTAGAATTTAGTGATAAAAAACAAGATGTTGCATATAATGAGATGATGAAAGTAAAAAATTGTTTAGAAAAAGAGATTGAAATTTTAGGTTTTGGAGAATCTCCTATTAGTAGAATAGCAGGAAAATATCGTTATCAAATATTATTAAAAGGTCAAAATTTTCACAAAATTATTTGGAAATGCAAAAGTGAAAAAACAAAAGTAGATATAGACCCTGTGAATTTTATGTAATAAATTTATAATTGATTTAAACTTTTAATATTACTAATTTTATGATTTTTTATTAATTTTATAAATATTTTTATACCTATATGTTCATTTTTATTTCCATGGATTAAAATAATAGAGCCTTTTTTTGGTTTTTCTCCTTTTGCAAGCCAAGCATTAGCACCTATTGTGATTAATCCTAAAGAATAGATCGTATCTATTGTTTTTTTGTCACTTACAAGACCAGGAAATCTAAAAAATACACTAGGAGTTTGATTATATTCTATTAAAATTTTTTCTAGATTAAGAGTGTCTTGTTTTAGATTATAATTTTTAATTAAAGCAAAATTGTTATTTATAGGAAAGTTTCTTTTATATGGATGGGTTGCTGTATGATTACCCCAAGTTATATCTAATTTCTTCTCTTTTTTCCATTTTATTAATTGTAAAAATGATTTTTTGTGTTTGTTTATCCATTTTGAAGTGATAAATATTGTAACAGGAGCTGGATTTTGAAAATTATCTATTATTTTTTGATATGCATGTTGTTCAAATCCTTTTTTTGAAGAAGGGCATAGATCTGTTGTAATAAACATACCATTTTTTCCATGTGTAATGCCATCATTTTGTAATGGATATGGGCTTGATGATGATAATGTTAGTAGTTTTATATATTTTGTGTTTTTATTACATTTGAGTGGTATTTGGTGGTGATTTATTAAAATTTTAGTTTTTAAAGTGTTTAAATTTACCACCAATATTTTATCTATATTATTTTGTTTAAATGTTCTAATCGCTACATTATCTTTATCTATACAATAAAAAGTATTTTGATAATTTGAAATATTTGCATATAAAGTTATAAATAAAAAAATAATTATTTTTTTCATTTTAATTCTTTAAGATATTTTCCTGTCCAAGTATTAGCTTTTATAATATCAGCAATGCTTCCTGTAGCTACTACTTTTCCACCACCACTTCCACCTTCTGGTCCCATATCTATGATATAGTCTGCATTTTTGATGAAATCTAAATTATGCTCAATCACAATTACACTATTACCTAAATCTACTAAATGTTGTAGAACTTTTGTAAGTTTATCAATATCTGCAAAATGAAGCCCAGTAGTTGGTTCATCTAAAATATATAGAGTTTTTCCTGTATCTCTTTTTGATAGCTCTTTTGCTAATTTTATTCTTTGAGCTTCACCACCACTTAGTGTTATAGCATTTTGTCCAAGAGTGATATATCCAAGTCCTACATCTTTTAGAGTTTGAAGTTTTTGCTTGATTTTAGGAATTTTTTCAAAAAACTCATATGCTTCATCTACACTCATAGCTAAAACTTCAGCAATATTTTTACCTTTGTATTTAATCTCTAATGTTTGAGCATTATATCTAGCTCCATGACAAACTTCACATTCAACCAATACATCAGGTAAAAAATGCATCTCTATTTTAATCTGACCTTCCCCTTTACAAGCTTCACATCTACCACCTTTTACATTAAAACTAAATCTTCCTGCAGTATATCCTCTAATTTGAGCTTCTTTTGTTTTAGCAAAAAGATTTCTTATTTCATCCATAAGTCCTGTATAAGTAGCTGGATTGCTTCTTGGAGTTCTTCCTATTGGGCTTTGGTCAAGGTATATTACTTTATCAAGTTGTTTTAATCCTTTGATAGTAACACCTTCAACTTTTTCGATTTTATGAGCATGATTTAAGATTTCTCTTGCTACTGGAAGCAAAGTTTGAAGTATAAGACTACTTTTCCCACTACCACTTACTCCTGTTACACATACAAAATTTGAAAGTGGAATTTTTACATCTAAATTTTTAATATTGTGAATATTTACATTTTTTATCTCAAGCCATTTTTCTTGTTTTCTATTTTTTTGATAATCAATCTTAAGCTCATCTTTTAGATATTTAGCTGTTAATGTATCACTTTTTAAAAGCTCTTCTTTAGTTCCATTAAATACAATCTCACCACCATATTTTCCAGCCCCTGGCCCAATATCTACTATCCAATCAGCCTCAAGTATAGTTTCTCTATCGTGTTCTACTATTAAGACAGAGTTTCCTTTGTCTTTTAGGTTTTTAAGTGTGTTTATCAGTCTAAATGTATCCCTTTCGTGAAGACCAATACTTGGTTCATCCAATACATACATAACTCCTGTAAGACCACTTCCTATTTGGCTTGCAATTCTTATTCTTTGGCTCTCACCACCACTAATAGTCCTTGCATCTCTATGAAGTGTAAGATATCCAAGTCCTACATCTACTAAGAAAAATAATCTTTCTTTTATCTCTTTTAAAATTGGCTCAGCGATTTGTTTTTGTTGGTTTGAAAGGTATGAAAAATTTTCATCATTTTCAAAAAACTTATAAGCTTCACTAATAGGCATAGAGATAACATCAGCAATAGTTTTATTTGCTACTTTTACAGCTAAATGCTCTTGTTTTAGTCTATATCCATTACAAACAGGACATATTTGTTCACTTGCTAAATTTTCTATATCTTCACTCTCAAGGGCTAATTTATTTAATCCCACCCACTCTTTTTTTATAGTGTTTTTTCCATATTTAAACTCTATCTCAAAATCAGTTCCATTTAAAATAATATCTTGTTTAGATTTGTCTAATTCATAAAATGTTTTATTTATATCTACATCTATCTCTTTACATAAAGCTTTGAAAAAATCTTGGTAATATTTTTTGTTAAATCCCCAAATAAGTGGAATTGCACCTTTGTTTAGAGGTTTGTCTTTTATCATTTTGTGTATATCGATATGGTATGTAACTCCTAAACCATTACATTCTTCACATGCACCTTTTGGGGAATTGAATGAAAAACTTAATGGCTCAAGCTCTTCAAAAGAGATTTTATCTTTAAAACAAGCTAAATGTTCTGAATAATGGATTACTTTTTTTTCATCAAGAAGCTCAATCTCTACTTCTCCAAAAGCTAAATTAAGAGATTTTTCTATAGCTTCAGCTAGACGAGATTTATTTTCTTCTTTTGTAACTATTCTATCAATTACGGCTTTTATTGTGTGTTTTTTTGTTTTTGATAACTCTATATCTTCATCAAGTCTTACAACTCTTCCATCTATAAAAGCCCTAATAAAGCCTTGATGTCTTAGATTTTCTATAAGCTCATTAAATGAGCCTTTTTTTTCTTTGATAAGTGGTGCATAGATTATGATTTTTTTATTTTCTGGTAGTTTTAAAACTTCATTTATAATATCACTGCTACTCATTTGAGTTATTTTTTCACCACAAAGATGGCAATGTTGTACTCCAATTCTAGCAAAAAGAAGTCTTAAATAATCATATATTTCTGTAACTGTCCCTACTGTTGAGCGGGGGTTTTTTGATGTTGTTTTTTGGTCTATTGCGATAGCTGGAGTTAATCCTTCTATTTTATCTACATCTGGTTTACCAGTTTTAGATAAAAATTGTCTTGCATAGCTTGATAGAGATTCGATATATCTTCTTTGCCCTTCAGCATATAGAGTATTGAAAGCTAAACTACTTTTTCCACTACCGCTTAAACCTGTAAAAACTACAAGTGAGTTTTTTGGAATTTCAAGTGAAATGTTTTTTAGATTATGTTCTCTTGCACCATATATTTTGATTTTATCCACCAAATCCTCCTGCCATTTCTACTGTCCATACTACAAATAAAAACACAATTAGTTCAGTTGAATATAACTTCCATACAGGTTGAGGTTTGTTTAATTCATCACTTATTTGATAATATTCATCTTTTGTAAGTGTTTGAAAATTTGATTTGATAATAGTATCAAGATAGGCTTGTTTATCATTAGTAACAAGTGAAATAAATATATTTTTATATTGTACAAAAATATCAATAGCAGCTAAAAATAAAAGTCCTATATCTAATACACCAAGTAAATAATATTCTGCTACTATTATTATTTCCATATAAAATAGTACTGTATATCCTAAAAATGGTGAATGATTTTTTAATGAATATAGTGCAAACATTTTATCGATTACACTATTTACTTGAAATCCACTAAGTATATAAATTCTAAATCCTATTACTAAAAAAGCTATAAGTTCTATTAAAGCATTATTATCCATAAAATACCTTTTTTAAAGAAATTGTATCAAAAAAAGAGTATTTAATGTAATCAATTTGTAATTATTAATATATATAATTGTTATAATTATTAAAAAGGAAAGGGTATGAATATTATTATTGTAGAAGATGAAGAAGATATTTTAGAATTGCTAGAATATACTTTATCAAGTGAGGGATATAAAATTTTTGCTTTTAAAGATATCAATGGAGTAAAAGAACTTTTAGAAGATGAAAATATTGATTTGATAATAATGGATAGAAATTTACCAAGTATAGAAGGAAGTTTATTTATAAAAAAAATAAGACAAGAAGGATATAATCAAGCTGTAATCTATTTAAGTGCAAAAGATAGTAGTGAAAATATTTTAGAGGGATTTGATAGAGGAGGAGATGATTATATAACAAAACCATTTAATCTAGATGAATTAAAAGCTAGAGTAAAAGCAGTACTTAAAAGAGTAAAAAAAGAGGTGGATATTTTAAAATATAGAGATATTAAATTTGATATATCAAAAAGTGAAGTTTATATTGATAATAATTTAATAGATTTAACTCACTTAGAAAAAAAACTTTTACTTGAATTTATGAAAAATAAAAATAAAGTATTAACAAGGGAAGTTTTACTTGATAATGTATGGGAAAATAGTTTTGATACAAATATAAAAAGTGTAAATGTAGCTGTGAATAGATTAAAAGATAAAATTGACCCATTAAAAGAAAAAAATTATATAAAAGCGATTAGAGGAGAAGGATATATGTTTTGTTAAAATTACATCAACTTTATTTTAAAATTTTTTTAAGTTTATTTTTTGGGTTGTTTTTGATTATTAGTGTAGAGGTGTATTATATTAGAGATTTTGAACACTTTTTTATTGTATTGTTTTTTACATTTGTGATATATTCTATAATATTATATTTTGTTATTTCTAAAATAGCTACATCTTTGCAAATAGAAGTGATAAAAATTATGAATTTTTTAAAATCTCTTACAAAAAAAGAGAAACAAACTTATATAGATTCTACATTTTCACCAGAATTTAATAAAATTACTAAATTACTTACTAAAATTTCTAATGTATTAAGAAAACAAAATATGAAAAAAGATGAATATACTAAACAATTAGAACTTACAAATATTCAAAAAGATGAAATAATTTCAGCTATTTCACATGAATTTAAAAATCCAATAGCCGTAATTAATGGATATAGTCAAACACTTTTAAATGATGATAATATTCCTATAAGTTTAAGAAAAAAGTTTTTAGCTAAAATTCATAAAAATGGTGAAAAACTTACAAATCTTATAGATACTTTAAGACTTGCTATTAAGCTTGATGAAAACAAACAAAAATTAAATTTTAAAGAGATAGATATATATGAATTAGTTTCAGATGTGATAGAAGATATTAAAGATAGTTATAATAGAGAAATTAAACTTTTTGGAGAAAAAAGTTTAATAAAAGCTGATAAAGTTTTATTAGGAGTTGCTATTAGAAATTTGATAGAAAATGCAATTAAATATTCTGAAAATGAAATTTTAGTAATTGTAAAAAATAATTCTATTAGTATTATTGATAAAGGGATAGGTATTTCAAAAGATGATATAAATAAAATTACCCAAAAATTTTATAGAGTGAGTAATAATACATGGAATAACTCTTTAGGACTTGGGCTTTCTATTGTAAATAATATTATAAAATTACATAATTTTAAATTAGAAATAAAAAGTGAATTACATAAAGGTAGTGAATTTATTATAATATT
>Ga0256843_1002779_pt1 | contig 12584 bp, 4 predicted proteins | sample AlvinellametaG_FD_191572 | JGI IMG/M metagenome (GOLD analysis project Ga0256843, IMG submission 191572) | Pompeii worm associated microbial communities from hydrothermal vent at the East Pacific Rise, Pacific Ocean - Alvinella | ecosystem: Host-associated > Annelida > Integument > Unclassified ... | reverse complement strand
AAACAAGAGTTTTTCAGTTAAGTTGGAAAACAGCAAGCTTGTAAGAACCACTTTAAATGAAACATTTGCTTTGACATACAAAAAAGCCTGTTTAGCAAATACCTGTACACAACCAAACAGTGATACTACATTACAAAATCTATCAACATCAATGACAACCCTTAATGAAGATGGTGCAATTGCCACCAAATTAGATGGTATTTCAAATCTGGCTTGGGGGGCATATGATACAGCAACCAACAAAAGTGTTTTTGAAATAAAAAATACCACCGAGGGGGTTTTATATATACCTGGATTTATTATCGATGAAAAAAATCCTTTAGAAGTTGCAAACAATTTACTTGGAAGTAGAGAACTAAAAAAAGACAACAATATCATCTTCTTTGGTAATACATATTCAACTCAAGAGAAACAAGCCCAATATGGAAACTATTTTTTCAGTGGTATCACTGTTGGACCTACTCAACTCGTTGATACCAAAAACAGTGTTAATGTAGGAACACTTGGTGATGATTTAGATGGAAATATACTTAATATTGCACTTGCAAAAAACTTTTCAGATCCTCTCATAATAACAAGTAATCATGCCACTAAATATGTAATATCCAATGCTGGTATTACTGGAGTTTTTAATAGTAATTTTGCTGGAAGTAGAACAGTTTATGGATACAATATAGACTTTAGTAGATTTGCTTTTGGTGTTGTTGATAATATTTTAGAGAAAGAGAATTGGATTGACGGAGCTGTTTCTATACCAAACAATGGTGGTTTTAAAGTTGCTTTTGAAAACTTCTATCTTGATTGTTCAGGAGCATTACAGGATGCAACCATTGCAAAAAAAGATTGTCAAAACAATCTCAACTGTAACCAGTCTTTATATGCATGGAATACACCTGTAGATTTTGTTGATATATCTTTTCAAAACACCTCACAGGATCAATGTTCAAATACTAAAGAGCTTAAAATTGGAATGATGGTAACACTCTATGCGCTTAAAGAGAGATTGGGGCTCACATCTATTTGGACAAAAGATGGAGATGCAAAAGACACTCAGGTTACTGGTCATACACTCAACAGACTCGATTATAACCAAACAAAAGAAAGTGGTTATAAAATTGCTTTAGGGAAAGAAGCTTCTTTTAAAGTTAACAAATCATTTGGATGGTTTGAAAACAATCCATCTATTATCGTTCCGTTTTGGGAGAAAATACCAACGACCATTAGATTGAGAAACAAATCACTTGATGAAAGAGAACTCAGTCTGGTCGTAGCAAGAGATGTTTACCCTAAACTTGATATGAACAAATCCAATAGTGCTTTATTGGATGATATTGAAAAAAATGAATATAATATCTCAGTAACCTATAAATGGGGAGAAACAGGTATTAATCTACAACTTCCTGTATATTATGAATCTACCTTACAAAATGTACCTGTATTCAAAGGAAGAGCACTAGAGTATGATCTTAAAGTATTGTCTGCCAATGCAGGTATTAATTATATTACCCCTTATGCTACAAAAACAAGTTTTGGAGCCAGTGCTGACTTTGCAACTCTTAAAAACCTCAAACTCCATGTGGATCTCAATGATCCAAAATCTCTTAAAGAGATTGATGATTTCTTAGCTACAGTAGGTATAAATAACCAACCATTGACAAATAGTGTAGGTAAAGTTGTAGAGGGTCTTAAATTTGGCAATGCACTTGTTGACAAAGGATTGATTTTAGCAATTGAAAAAGGATCAGTAGCTGCACTAGAATCTTTACCAAGTGAGGTGGATCCTTTTGAAATAGTTGCTACAACCACATCAAAATATAATACATTGCCATCTATTATTGCCAACATAACTGCCAAAGAGGGGATTTTCTTACTTCATAATTCTCTTAATGATTTTTTTGATACAAACAGTTCACTCAACAACTATTTTTACTCACATTGTAATGGCAATAAACTCTCTTCCGAAGGAAAAAACTATATTAACAAAAAGCTTACAGCATTAGAGACTACTGTAAACGATGTAAACAAATCAAAAATAGTGTTAGCCGATATACAAAAAACATTAGCTACCATAGACGAGATTACAAAAGCGATTCATGATATAAATGCAACATTTTCTTCCCTTATCATAGAAGATGAAGAAACACAACAAGAGATTTGTTCTTTTGAGCATATTCATGAAAACGGATTTTTAAAACCATTAAAAGACACCCTTACAACTATTCATGATATTGACCAAAAACTCAAAGAGCTCAATGTTTCTACAGTTCTAAAGTTTACCAGTGATGCTTCCAAACTTGTAAACATTGATTCAAAAGAAACAGAAGATGCAATTAATAAAGTAATTAAAACAGCAACGTATTTGCAAAAAAGTGTTTCTAATGTAAATGATGAATTTATACGTTTTTTCAATAAAGAACTATGTCCGACCTTTAAAGATATACAAAAATCTTTACAACCCTTATATAGTTTATCAGAAGAGTTATCATCTGCACAAAAAACAATAAACCAAACGATCATAGCACTTACAGATGCCTTAAAAACACTTAAAATGCAAGAGATACGCCAATTTACACAAGCAATGAAAAATAGAATCAATGATGTGGATTTAGTTTGTACAGATACATTGGCATCCAATGCAGCATATCAAACAAATATTTTCTCTTTAGAAAGTTATGACAGAACAACAAAATCTATCTACAATATGGAACACAATGTTTCTGTAAAACATAAAAATACAAAAGCTGATGAGCTAAGAACAATGGTTGTGATGATGTTTTTAGATTCTAAACCTGTAGAACTTGTAAGAATAGAGGCAAATAAAATATTATCACCTGTTTCAGATGAACTCAATAAAGTTTCACTCAAAGTACTTAATGTTCTCAATGTTGTTGTTAACAAACTTCTGGCACAGGTCAGTGATAGGATCAACCAAGCTCTCCAAAAAGCATCTTCAGCTGTTAAAAAAATACCTATATCTTCCGCAAAAATGGATGGTTACGGTATTGTCGAAGGAGATGAGTTATCACGACTACATATAGATGCCCAATGGAGTTGCGGAGATAGTAATACAACATCTTCAAAAAAAGATACAAAAAGTACCTCCTACAGTTTTAAAGGTTCTTTTGATATGCAAAGATGGGGTTCAAACTCTAAAGCAGGTTGTAGTACAAGTGAAAATAACTACAGCAACAATATGACCGTTACTATAGCTACATACAATATTGGACTCAAACTTGGGAAAAAAGAGTTTATGATTGATGAACTCAGTTTTGGTTTTACTCTTGATGGAACACAACCTATTGGTGTAATGGGTGGTATAACTTCCAAAAAAGGGTTCCAGTTTGAAAAATTTAGACTCTATGATATGGGATTATTTACTGGAATTGGGAAAATCGAAACCTATATGGGTGCTAAATGTGCTGGAGAGTTTGATGCATATCAGTTACAAGTTGCTTTCTTGTTTGGAAGAACATGTGACGGTACTATATTAACCAAACTTGATCCTGAAGTTGGAACATTTATTACAATGCCACCGTCAGGTTTTAATGGAGCATACCTAAGAGGAGGCGTTTCATTCCCTATTTATAATTTTGGATGTGCTTTTAGAATAGGAGTTGGTGCAAATGTAGGGATGTGGTATCTTATTGGACCACCAAAAACATATGGTGGTCTTGTTGCAGGAGAAGCATATGGAGAACTCATATGTCTTGCTGCATTAAAAGGTTACATACAAGCTATGTTGGAACAATCTGGAGATACAACAAAATTTGCTGGATATGGTTGGGGAGCAGCTGGTATAGGAAAATGTGAACCTGCAACATGGAAAGATATCCCAGCAGTAAGAGAGGACAGTTGGTGTGGTACTGGTGATATCAAATTTGGTGCAGAGTTTAAAGATAAAAAATGGAATATCCAAGATATAGAAAAATCAGCAATAGATTAAAAAAGGGTAAAAAATGAAAACTATTATATTAATTGTCATATTGGCTCTATCTTCCTTAATGGCGAAGGACTCTCAATTGTTCTTTATAGGAAAATATGATCTGACTCCTAGTGAGGGAATATATTTGAGATGGGATATGATTGATGGCAACTTTCCAGAAGCAGGTGATATTATTTTAAAAAGAGATGGTGTAGAGATTTTAAGATTTCAAGCAAACAGCATTATGGATAAGAAATCAATCATAGATATATATACACCGCAAAATCAAAGACAAAATCTTTATAGACTAATTGATAAACTCTCAAAATTACAAGAGGATAACTGTCAAAATATCAATCTTTCAAATTATGCGGATAAAATTGGAGAGTGTGCCAAAAGTTCATTTTGGAGATATAGTGCTACAAAAGCTGATTTCAACATAGCTAGAATCCTTTATAGAGGGTATCTTGATGAAGCTGTTAATAAAATAAATAAAAATAGCTTTCACTATGAACTTCTTGCTACAAATGGAACAAAAAGTATAATACTGGGCAAAATTGATGTTACTAAAAAGATACAAAGAGCTCCTAAAGCTCTCTCATTTCAACAACTTTATAAACGAGACTGTAATGCTCCAGAATATGCTTTAGATGACTATACTGTATTTTTAAGCTGGATTGACTCTAAAAAACAAGATAGTGTAATCAACTCATTTTTTCTCTCTGGGTATGATATTTACAGAACAAAAGAGAATGTTGTTGATGCTAACAGTTCCCAATATGATCTTGATATTGCAACAATGGCGGAGAGCCTACCCTATGATAGCAGTGGTGAAATCATTTTTCCAAATCTTGAAAAAGTCAATAGTAGTCTCATTACTATTCCAAATGATACAAACAATACCATACTCTTTCAAGAAACAAAAGACAAACTTAAAGAAGCTGGACTACATCCATCTGATAAAAGATATTACTATTTAGTTCCTCAAGACTTCAGTGGTAATTATGGAGAAACCGCAAAACTGTTGGTTACTATACCAAATCTCTTGCCACCACCAGCTCCTTGGGATGCAAAAGTGATAGAACATATTAACTTTGATGATGGTAATAACTCCGCAGAGCTTGTATGGTCAAATGTAAATAAAACAAATTATATGAACCATTATAAAAACTCTAAAAAGTTTTGTAATCCAAATGCTACAGAAAAAGAGAGACTTATTTTTGTAGAACCTCAAGAGAGTTGTGATAATGCGATTATGGAAGTAAACCTTGATGTCAAAGAGTATGAAGTTTATAGATTTGACTCACCAAATGAGATTACTACATTTCAATATAATAACTGTTCAGATACAAAAGAATCTCATTATATTGCTACAGTAAAAGCCACATCAGATGATATGGTGAGTTTTGTAGATAAAACAGCACAACTGGCAAAAATGTACTGGTATCTTCTTGTTAGTAAATCAAATGCTGATATAGCTTCTGTACCATCTGCACCTGTATTGGCAATGATACCTGATAGAACATTACCAAAAAAACCAAATGCTAAACTTGTCTCCTGTTATGATCATTATGTCAGTTATACCAATAGTTCTGATATTACAGATCATACAAATAGTGTTGCAAAAGCAAAACTCAGCTGTAACGGAAAAACTTTTTATGGTGATTTAAACACTATAAATCAAAAGCGGGATCAATGCCAACAATCACCAGGCGATTTAACACTCTATGACAAAAATGGATTTATTCTTATGGTAATACATTTTAATGAAGGACTAACAAACGGATATGATATTGTCAAAGAGTGTAAAGACAAAGACCTACAATATGGTGATATTGTAACCCATTGGCCAAAAATAAAATTCTCTGAAAGTGAGAAAAAATGTGTAGAAGTCAGTGCAAACTATGGGGGTGAACGTTTTAAAGTCAAAAAAATATGTGGTGTAACAACACAAATAGATACCAAAGATTTAGATCTTGCAAACCTAGGATCTGGAGAAAAATTTTGTCTGGCAGTCAATGTTTTTAACAAGAACAATCAATATTCTCCTACAAAATTCCTTCCATGTTTTGGAGTGGTTGATACAAAACAACCAAACAGACCAAATATAACCGATATACAAATTGAAGATGGAAAAGTCAATATTGGATGGACAAATCCTGTTGAAAATATAGCATCTGTTTTGGTTCAAATTTATAATAAAAATGATGAGAATAAAGTATATACAAAAATTTTACCTGTAGAAAAAAACACCTTAAACCAAGCAACATTTCAAGTACAAATAAATAATGATGAAACATGGTGTGCCAAAGCAAAAAGTATCGGTGTAAATAAAAAACTTTCTCAATGGAGTGGAATAAAATGTACAACAAACTTTACAAATAAAACATATCTTCATTGGCCTAGAACAAAAAAAGCGATACAAAACAAAGATCTTAATATCACTATGAAACAAGGAACAATCTATATTAAACTGGGATCGTCAATAAGTGATAGCTGTAATGCAGATTCATATTGTAAAGGTGAAGTTCTCAATAAAATTTTCAAACGATTTTCACATTTTAGTATTTACAGACAAAGCATTTACAATGATACCAACAGTAGTTTTATCCAAATAACTCCTTTAGTTGAAAATTTAGAATGTCCAGAGGATACAATGTATTCAAATAATGGTCAATGTGGAGATATTGAAATTAGAATAAGCAATCTTTCTGCTTCTGAATCTCTAATTGAGTTTTATTTTATGGATAGTTATCCATACATTACTGGAGAAAACTATCTATATGAGGTGATTTATTTTGATCCTCAAACAAGTGAGCCAAAAAGCTTTTCTTTAACTGCACCAAGGGTGTTGCACACATTTTAGGAGAAAAACGATGAGAGTCTTATTTATAATTTTTTATCTACTTATTAATGCAAATGCTTTGGATATTTTTGATATTCAAAAGGCCAATGTATGGATTATTGACACCAATAAAACAACATATTCCTATTATATCCCGAAGTGGACACAAGAAGCAACTTTGACAAATGATGTAGTAACAATTACTGATGAAAACAATTCAATCTATACTATCAGTGATATAACTAATATTGAAACTGTCCTTGTGAACAATCTCAATAAAAGCTATCCCCTCCCCTCTGCCAACCTACCAAATGGATCTTTGGTTGGTTTATCAGCTGCAAACTCTGTTCTCAACAATACAGAAGCATATTGTATTCTTGAACCACAATCAGGTCTCTTTCAAGATACTGTAAAAATAACTTTCAACCTCCTTGCACCTAAAAAAGATACATATATTTTAGAATATCATTTTGATAATGAAGCGGTTAAAACGCATACTTTTACACCATCAAACACGCAACCATTCTCCATCTTTTTGGCAAAATCTGGCACCCATAAACTTTATTATGGACTCAAAGGTACAACACAAAAAAGTACTCTTTTTACTATAGAAAACAACAATACAAAAAGAGATACTGATGGTGACGGTTTACCTGATGTATGGGAGATTCAACATAATCTTAATCCTTTAGAAAACAGTTTATTTGTTGATAGTGACAATAATGGCTGGAGTGATTTTGATGAAATCATAAGAGAATATAATCTTACTGACAGTGATGGTGATGGATGGAGTGACTGGGATGAAAAATTAAGAGGAACAGATCCTTATAATTCCAAAAACTGTATAGATATGCCAACCGCTGAGAGTCTATATGGAGTTGAATATGTTTTGGATGCAGATATTTATAATTTAGATTATAATCTTTCAACTGGAGAGTATAAAACAGACTCGAACAAAACACATAAAACACCTCTACAAAGAATCACTTTAATGGATATTAAAGCTGACAAACTTTTTGATACTTCCGATATTTTAGAGCATACAACAGATACAAAACTATGCCAAAAGACACCTCAAGAAGTGGAAACATTTTTAACACAGGCAAAAGTAACAAACTTACGTATTCCTGCTTCATTAGAAATAATTACAAGGGCACAAGAATATAATCCTTTTAACAACCATTTTTGGGTAGCAAAATCTTTACTCAAAGCAACACCTGCTGTAGATGTTAAAAAATTTTATAATCAATTTAAAGATTCCAATGAAACTGATTTTACACAAAGTTTTGTAACATATTTAAAAAATAATCTTGTAGTGCATAAAAATCTCAGTGTTGACCAAAACAGCAGTACAAATATAGCTTTATTAGAAAGCTTTTTTAAACAATACAGAAGTACAAATGCTTTGCTACTTCTTGGTAATCCAGATAATACAATCACAATGGATGAATATAATCAAGCTGTCACAATTTTACAACACAATGAAAGAAATGTTTATGATCTGTATCATAATATTGAGCAACTTCAAACCAGTATAAAACGAGAACTTATCAAACAATATGGCGGTGACAATACAAATATTGCTGAGATCAAATTGGCACAGTATGCACAAACCAATATTGATACCTCACTACAATACACCATAAATTTATTTCAATATAAAGATCTACAAACTCTAAATAATCTCAATAATAATATCAACGATCCAGATGCAGACAGTGATGGAGATGGTTGGAGCAATAAAGATGAAATATTCCTCTATCACACCAACCCATTAGAACCAGATTCCAAGACATCATCTACAACACTTCCTGAACTCTCTTACTATTTCGTAAATAATAAAGTCACTGAAGGTAATGTAACAAATAAAGATTTCTTAATTGAACTTAAACTTAATAAAACACCAACACAAACTGCGAGTGTTGATGTTGCATTCATTGATATCAATGCAACACAACAACAAGACTATACAACAAATATTACTACAGTTAATTTTGCAAAAGGACAGATTAGAGCTTATATTGCTATTGCCATACTTGCAGATACACAAGTAGAAGGAGATGAAGATTTTCAAGTTGTTTTTAAAAACTTGCATAATATATCCATGAAAAACAAAAGTTTTGAAGTTACTATTATTGATGATGATAAAAATAGTGTACAACCTTATATTTTATCATTTGACAAAACATCCTATGAGGTAGATGAAGATTTTGGTACACTCAACATCCCTCTTCACCTTTCAGCATCATACGATAAAAACATCACCGTTACTTTTAAAGTTTCAGGTAGTGCTACTTCAGGCGAAGATTATGATTTAGATACAAACATCACTATTGTTCATGGTACTCAAGATCTAATGCTTCAACTTTATATAAAAGACAATAATCAAAAAGAAAACACTGAAAATATAGATATAGCAATAAGTTCGATAGATGATGACAACATCACTATATCTGCTGATAAAAACCATACAAACATCATCATATATGATAACGATAATTATCTTTTTGATTTATCATCTCTTATAAAAACAGGAAGAAATATCTTTGCTGATATTTTTGATGATGGTTATTACGAAGCTGGAATACAAAGGGATTTTGTAAAAAATGCACAAAATGTCATTGATAATGTAACAACACTGATATGGCAGGATGACAGCAGTATTGACAATGCACAAGAGCAAATGTTCAACTGGGAAGAAGCACAAAACTATTGTCAAAATAGAGGAGAAGGATGGCGTTTACCTACTGTTAAAGAGTTATATTTTATTTCAAATAAAAAAGATGTACTACACTCAGCTACAGCATTAGATCAAAGTTTTCAATACAAAGGTCAATTCCAATCAAAATTTTGGAGTTTAGATAGTTTTGGCTCTGATTTTGCATGGTATGTTGACTTTGATACAAACAATACACTTGCTTTTGAAAATAAAAGTTCAAAACTCAATGCACGATGTATCCGTTATACACCAGATACAAAACTTCAATTTAGCAAACTTGAACGCCATGGTGATGATATCAATGATACTAAAAACAACTTAGTATGGAAAGATAGTGAAGAAGAATCAAAACATACCAGTACATATTTAAATGCTATAGATTATTGTCACAATTTAGGAGAGGGATGGAGACTTCCAAATATTTTTGAATTGGTTTCTATTACTGACTTTACAAAACAAACCCCAGCTATTAAAGATCCATTTGTTCAAACCTATGATATTAACAATACAAATGTCAATCTTTTTTGGTCAGCAACACCAACACCAACATATTTAAGTACTAACAAAGTCTGGGCACTTAGTACTACATATGGAAAAGTTGTACCTCTTGATACAAATACAACAGCAAATTTCAGATGTATAAAAGGTGGAGAAATAGATAATAACAGTATAGCTGAAGAGAACACAATTTTAAATTACAATGAATCACAAGACAATATCAAACTTCTAGGTTATAACGTTCAAGATAATAATACTACATATATTATGGATATTGAAAACCTCCAACCTGCCGAAGGTTTTACACGTATCAATAACGATATCTACTATCTAGCAAGTGGAAAACTTTATAAAACAAACCTTAATACATTTACAACAAGTTCATTAAAAGAGTTTAGTGATTCTCTTTTCTCGAATATGGTTAAAATAGATGATAAAATATATTTTATGAGTATGCAAATTTTTGATTCTGTCGTACAACTATATCAAGTTGATAACCAGTCTGTAACATTACTCAAAGAGTTTGAAAGCACAATTGCAAATACAGACCTCATAAACTTTAATAAAGAGCTCTATCTCAATGGTTCGTTTGATGGTAAACAAGGTCTTTATAAATATTCCCCTGTTCAAAATCAATTCCAATTAATTAAAGAAAGTTCTGATACTACTCAAAGTTTTATAAACTTTACTCTCTTTAATGGAGCTTTATATTTTACAGAAAAAAACATCCTTTATGCTATTGATACAAATGCTACCATCATACATCAATATACTTTGGAATCAGAAGAAATCCGTCTTGATAAAAATGACAATGCCTTGTTTATCTTTTTAAACCAAGATGATAAATCAAAAATTATGAAACTGCAAAACAGTGAACTTCTTACAATAAAAGAGCTTTCTAATGAGTATAGCCCTATTGCTCAAATGGTTGGAATATTTGACAGTTGTTATTTTACATGGGGAGATAATAATAAATTATCAAAAATAAATACAAACAACGAAATTATAGATGTGTTTTCGACAGACCAATATTTTGGAAATATGGTTAATATTCAGAATAGACTCTATTTTACCGTTGCTAACAAACTCTACAAAATCTCTGTAGATGGTAATATAAAACTGTTAAAAGAGGTTGAAAGTAATCAGGAAATTGAAGACTTAAACGGACAATTTTACCAAACACAGAGTAATTTCTTCTTCTCAGTTATTTTTTCAGATACATCTGAGGAAAAAAGTTTGTTATTTAAAGTAAATATCTTTAATGACAATGTGGAACAGATACAATAAGTATCTGTTACCATAAGAATGTATTAGACCACTATTTCAATAACCTTATCAGCATTATCAAACACAGTTTTCACCATAGCCTGAAAACGTACAGGAAAGCTTTTTACATCTTCTGGGGCTGCATCTGGTTTGATAGCACTTTTAAGAATCTCCATAGGATTAACTACCTTTTTAGGCATATAGTTTACACAAACACTCTCCCCTGTGTCAACCCTTGTGAAACGAACATCACACTCTATATCTGCACCAAAGAAAAGAAGATCTCTTCTGTTAAACTTTCCAGTTGGAATACCACCAAAACCATAATCGGTTGTTGCCCCTGTAATATTTGAGAGTACACACCCTACAACACCAGCATTATCTTCTGTTGTATTTTTTTGTACTTCAACTTTAATATAACCACGTTTTGGCAGTTCATCACCAAAGAGTGCCTCTAAACCCTTTAAAGCTATTAAATATGCACCAGCAACAGTTGCACAACTATGCCCTGCTGTTTTGACTATATCAACATAAGAGAGCTCTATCACTCCATCATCATTCACACCAAGAAACTGACTTAAATCATCATATAAACGAATAGTTGGAACTTCATCAAAAAAAGGAAGATATTTCATTATTGCATACCTCTTCCCATACCAGAACCTTTAGAACCCATCATACAGCCATGACCTTTTGCTTTTGATGATTGTGCCAAAATAAAGTCAGCCAATGTACTTAAATCTTCCTCTGAAAGATGTCCATATCCAGGCATAGAACTATCTGAAAAACGTGGGTATTTTCCTTGTGAACCGTTTTTAATACTGTTCATAATAGTAGCTTTGGCATTTGCACCTTCAAAGCGTTTGTTTCTCATCCCTATACCTGCAAATGCAGGAGCTGCTTTTTTACTTGCTATCGCATGGCATGAAAAACATCCATTTTGATCTATCAGTTCTTGTGCAGAACTTGCAAAGAGTGATGCACTTATAAATAAACCTGTAAATAAAATTTTTGAACTTAACACTGTAAACCTCCAATTGTTTTACAACAATTGTATAACTTGCGTGTTAAGTCAATGTTAATACTTCTTACTTTGCAGTTTTGAGCATCAAACGACGTAAATAGGCGATCTTGCTTTGTAGAGGCAGATCTTTTGGACAGACATCTTCACATCCAAGAAGTGTCATACACCCAAAAACACCATCTTCATCACCCACTATCTCATAATACTCTTCATCATTTCGCTCATCTCTAGGATCAAGCTTGTATCTAGCTACTTTATTTAACCCAACTGCACCCAAAAACTCTGGTCGCATCTGAATTGTTCCGCACCC
>Ga0256843_1002777_pt1 | contig 12586 bp, 9 predicted proteins | sample AlvinellametaG_FD_191572 | JGI IMG/M metagenome (GOLD analysis project Ga0256843, IMG submission 191572) | Pompeii worm associated microbial communities from hydrothermal vent at the East Pacific Rise, Pacific Ocean - Alvinella | ecosystem: Host-associated > Annelida > Integument > Unclassified ... | reverse complement strand
TTCTTTAAAAGAGATATATGTTTATGAAGCAAATAATATAGCACTTGCAACATTAAAGTACCTATCTGCTCCTCCATCAAAAAGTTTAGCACCATTTAGTTATGAGTGGATGCAACAACTACACTATGATATGTTTGGTAATGTATGGGATTGGGCAGGAAAATTTAGAAAAGTTGAATTATCTATTGGTATTAAAGCTTACTTAGTTCCTACTACTTTAAAAGACTTAGTAGATGATATATCTTTTTGGAATGATAATAAAACTTTTGATATATACGAAACAGCTACCAGAATACATCACCGAGCAGTTCAAATTCATCCATTTCAAAATGGTAATGGTAGATGGAGTAGAATGTTGGCAAATATCTATCTTAGACAAAATGGTTCAATGCCAGTAAAATGGCAAGAAGATTTATTAGCAAGTGAAAATCCTAAAAGAGAAGAATATATCAAAGCTCTTAAAATGGCTGATAATGGGGATTATAAAGCTTTGATAGAGATGCATAAAATTATAATGGAGTATAAATAATAATGTTATTAGAGATATTATTATAAAATTCTATTTATGAAAGAAAAATATAAACAAACTACTATAAGACATATTGCTAAAAGATGTAATATATCTGAACAAACTTATTACAACTGGAAAAAAGAAAAACCTGAATTAATAAAATTAATTGAGATGGGCTTAGATATGGAAAATATGATAAAAAAATACAGTACTAAAATAGTTTTAGAAAATACTTGATTTGTATAAAATAATTTGATATAATTAGCACATGAAGAATACAAAACAATATAACTTTATAGATTTATTTGCAGGAGCAGGTGGTTTTGCAGAAGGATTTTATCAAGAAAATTTCAATGCACTTTCTCATATAGAATTTGATAAGTATGCTTGTGATACCTTAAAACATAGAATGAAATATTATAATTATTCTAAAGAAGATATAGAAACAAGTGTGTTGCATAAAGATATTACTGATGATGATGCTATAGAAAAAATGGATAAATCTGTAAAAGATAATAATGTAGATGTTATTATTGGAGGTCCACCATGTCAATCATTCTCATCACAAGGAAAAGCCCGTGATCCTCATGGAATGCAGTGTGATCCACGTAATTATCTTTATGAAAGTTATATGAGAATATTAAATCATTATAAACCTAAGTTTTTTGTTTTTGAAAATGTAAGTGGAATTTTATCTACAAAAATAAACGGGAAATTGATTATTGATGATATCTTTAAAGATATGAAAAAGAATTATCAGATTTTAGAGAATAAGGAAGAAATACTTTTAAATGCTGTAGATTTTGGTGTTCCTCAAGAGAGAAAAAGAGTCATTATTATAGGTGTGAGAAAAAATTTAAATATAAAGGTTAAAGATATTTATAATGATTTAAAAGAAATAGCTAAAAATCAAAAGACTGTTACAGTTAAAGATGCAATATCTGATTTACCAAAAATCTTAGCAGGCGATGGAGAAGAAGAAATATCTCATAAACCTAAACAACTTAGTGAATATGTAAAACTATTACGCAGTAAACAAGATACTAAGATATATCATCATAGAGCTAGAAATCATAATGATTTAGATCAAAAAAGATATAAAGTAATGAGTAAAAACAAGTGGACATTTGGTGAACTTTTAGAAAAAAAACCATCATTAGCACATCCTAAAAAAAGAGTATTTAATAACAGCTATGTTGTTCAACATTTTGATAAGCCCTCAAAAACAATTATAGCCCATTTATATAAAGATGGTAATCAATTTATCCATCCTGATTATACTCAACAAAGAACATTTACAGCAAGAGAAGCAGCAAGAATACAATCATTTCCTGATAATTTTATTTTTCCATGTTCAAGAACACAACAATACAAGCAAATAGGCAATGCTGTACCACCATTACTGGCTAAACACATTGCAAGTGTATTAAAAAAATATTTGAATAAGTTGGATTCATAAGTATGCTTTTTAAAAATATAAAGACTATCATAAACAAAAATGAAAAAAAATTCTTTATTGAAAAAATTCATATCATTAATGAAATGGTTAAAAAATATGCATTAAAAAATAATATTGATTTCGATATTGTAAAGGTAAATGAAGATGTAGTTTTAAAAGAATTACAAAAAATAGGTTTTATAGAACATGAAGATGATTTAAAAGTTGCTAAAGAGATTTTAGGAAAAGAGTTTACTTATTTATCTAAAAGCTTAACTCTTTATAAAGAAAAATCTTGGACTTTTTTAAATAAATTTTATAATTCATATCGGGCAAAAGTACAAACTAAAAATAAAAAAGCTAATAAGCCTAAAATTATAGATTTATTTTGTGGTGCAGGTGGTTTTAGTTTAGGATTTATTAATAAAGGATATAAAGTAGAACTCGCTAATGATATTGAACCTATAACTATTGAAACTTATAAGTTTAATCATCCAGAGATTCATACAAGTAAAATTTTAAATGGTGATATCAAAGAGATTGTTAATAATATTGATAAACATTTAGATACAGATATTGATGTGATAATTGGAGGACCCCCATGTCAATCTTTTAGCAGTGCTAATCAGCAAAGAGTTATTGATGATCCTAGAAATATACTTTATACATACTATGTAAAAGCTGTTGAAAAAGTACAACCAAAATTTATTCTTATGGAAAATGTAAGAGGAATGATAAAAGTTGCAGACCAAGTGGTAGAGGACTTTGATAAAATAGGCTACGATGTAAAGTATAAGCTATTTGATTCTAGTGAGTTTTCTGTGGCTCAAAAACGAGTAAGATTACTTTATATTGGTATCAATCGAGAGTATGCAAAAGAACATAAACTAACACCACTAATACTAATGAAAGAAGTTGAAGATGAGTTACTAAAAAGTAAAAAATTTAATTTAAAAGATGCATTGGATCAAATTAAGCCTTTACATTGTCCTACAGTTAAAAATATGACCGAAGTTGATTGTGAAAAATCAGGTAAAAAGATAGATATAAATCAATATACTTCTAATAAATACTTAGATTTAATAAATAATAAACGAAAACAAGAGTTTGTGTTTAATCATAAAGCTAGATATTGTAATGAAATTAATGAAAAGATTTATAAAACATTACAACAAGGTGCAGATGCAACATGTAATAGTATAAAAGATATTATGCCATATAGCAATAGAAATCATCTCTTTAAAGATAAATACTTTAAACTTTACGCAGATAGACCATCAAGAACTATTACTGCTCATATGAAGATGGATTGTCATTCTCATATACATCCTACTCAAACTAGAAGTCTTACTCCAAGAGAAGCTGCTAGAGTTCAATCTTTTCCAGATGATTATTTATTTTTAGGAGCTTATCTTAAAACTTATATGCAAATAGGTAATGCTGTCCCACCTTTGATGTCAAGAGTTTTTGCTAAGGTTTATAAAAAATTTTTAATTTAATATTCGTTTAGATATAATAGGAAAATAATTATGGATGATTAATGAAGTTAATACAAATACAAAGAATTTTAAATAAAACAGATCTTGGAATTAGTGGAAAGAACGGGGCTGAAATATTACTTAGTTCTTATATAAAGAAATATTTTGATGATATTTCAAAAAATCAATCTATTGACTGTATAAATTTAGAAGATTCATCTATATTGACACTAAAAAAGAAAATTGAGGCTAGTCCTAAATTTACAGCTTCAAATTTAAAACAATACTTTTCAAAATATAACATAGAAGAAGGTGATATTCTTGAGTTATTTATTTTAGAAAATGGTAATAATAAATCATACTATATAAATTTTATTCATACGAATACACTACTCTTTAAGAAGAATTCTAAAGTTAATGAATTCTATTCTCTTTCTGAATCTAAATTGAATAATTTTTTAAATGGTAGAGATAGTGTTGAGATAAACCTTAACAATAAAAATCAAGCAATTACTTTAGTAAAATCAGAAGATAAACCTTTAAGAAGCGATAGTATTAAATTAACATCCTATTATAAGATAAATATTGATTTTAATATGTTTATTATTGACCTAAATAGTAAAATAGTGACAGAAATTTTAGACGTGAATACTGTTGATACTTTTGAAGATTCAAATATAGAGTTTAAAGATGAGACATTAAAATTATTGGAAATCAAAAAATTATTTTATAATTTTATGTCTAATGAAATAAATTTTCAATCAGCTGAATTGGTACATTCCCAGGTTAATAATATATCCCATCCTAAAATAAATAAAACAACTACAGTTACATCAAAAATCAGACCATCTTCCCGAATAATTAATACTATAGGTAAAGATTTAATTAAAGATGTTTATGCTGCAATTATTGAATTAGTAAAAAATTCATATGATGCTGATTCTAGCTCTGTAGATATCATTTTACACTATGATAAAAATAAAGGACTTTTAAAAACGATTGTAAAAGATAAAGGTCATGGTATGTCATTAGATGTGATTACAGATATATGGCTTGTACCAGCAACCTCTGATAAATTAGTAAGAAAAAGAAGCCCTAAAGGTAGAGTTTTACAAGGTAAAAAAGGAATAGGACGATATGCTGCTGGTATGCTTGGAGATTTATTGTTAATGGAATCAACAGATACTGAACATAATTTATCTAAAGTTCTTATTGATTTTAATGAAATAACTAATGCTAAATTTTTGTCTGATGTAGATATATTAATTGAAACAGGAGATATTAATAATACATCTGGTGTAACTATGGAAATGACCTTATCTAATTTAAGTGAGCAAGATGTACTTGAACTTTGGGATACTAAACAATTAGAAAAGCTAGAATTAGAATTAAAAAAATTAAAATCTCCATTAATTAAAAATACTGATGATACTTTTGATATCACTTTAGAATATATAGATATGCCATTTAAAAAAGATACTAATGAGATAGTGAGTTATTTAAACAAGCAAGAAACAGTTATTCCATTACCCATTGTAGATTATTATGACTATAGAGTACATGGTTTAGTTGATAATACAGGAAAAGCAACTATATATTATACAAATCAAAATATTGAAAATCTTAAAGAAGAAAAAATTGAACTTCAAATAGATTTAGAAAGTAATAAACAATATTGTGGAAATATTAAGATAGATTATAGAGTTTTTGATAGAGACCCTGAATCAATAAGTAGATTGTTAGATAGAGGACTTAGGTCATACTCTGTAGGTAAATTAGAGGCAAAAAAATTGTTAGACTCCATGTATGGAATTGGAATTTATAGAGATATATTTAGAATAAGACCTTATGGAGATCAAGATTATGATTGGTTAGACTTAGATAAAGATAGAGTTCAAAACCCATCTTTAGTAATAGGTATGAATCAAATTATAGGGTTTATAGAAATAGAGCAAGAGAATTTATCTAATTTACAAGAAAAGAGTGCAAGAGATGGATTAATAGAAAATAGTAATTTTTTAGGCTTACAAAGTATTGCTAAAGAAATTTTAACAAAAATTCTACAACCACGACGTTATAGTTTTAGACAAAAAGTTGGTAGAGGAAGAAAAGTTAATAATGTAGCTGAAAAAATTGATAACTTATTTGATTTTAATACTATTGAAAAGAAAGTAAAATCATTAGGGTTAAGTAGTGATAATGAAGAAAAAATTATTTTAATAATTGAGCAAGAAAGAAAAAAGAAAGAAAAAGATTTAATAGATATTAAAAATACAATAGCAGTTTATCAAGGACAAGTTACATTAGGAAGAATGACAGATGTTTTACTCCATGAGGGTAGAAAATCACTTAGATATTTAAATGAACAGTTACCTAGAATAAATAAATGGAATAATGAATATTTAGAAAATAAATCTACAGAACTAAAAGAAAAAATAAAAGACAGAAGTTTAAAAACAATCTCTCATTCAAATGATTTATCAAATCTATTTAAAAGAATTGAACCTTTTTCTAAAGGACGATTACCTAATAAAAAAGAAACAAATATATATGATTCAATTAACAAAGCAATAGTTGTTTATGAGTCTAAATTAGAAGAGAGTCATATTAGTCTAACAAACAATATTGATGAGTCTTTGACAATCTTTGGTAGAGAATATGATATATATACTGCGTTTGTAAATTTTATTGAAAATTCAATATATTGGCTAAATCAATCTAAAACAATAAATAAACAAATAATTTTAAAATCAGAAGCAAATAATCAATCAATATTAATTGAAATGAATGATAATGGACCGGGAATTTCAGATGAATATGCCAATTTGGTTTTTGATCCAGGTTTTTCATTAAAAGATGGTGGAACTGGACTAGGTATGTCAATTGCAGCCGAATCATTAAAACGGTCATCGGCTATGGTATCAATTGGTAAGGGTAGAAGTGGTACAGTTTTATATATAGAATTTGATAAAGGGGAGAGATAATGCAGAAAATTAAAATATTAATTGCAGAAGATGAAGCAAGTGCTTTAGAGATTTATAATGATGCTATAAGTGATTTTAATGATGAAAATATAGATATTAATATAGTAGAGACAATATGTCAAACAAAAGAGGTGGCATTAGAATCAATTCAAAATCAATACTTTGATGCAGCTTTTATAGATTTAAATTTATCAGCTACAGAAGATAATGGAGGAATAGAACTAATAGAAGCTATCAAAACATATGCAAGATACCCAATTTATATAGTATCTGGACAGATACAAAATATTGAACACGAATTTGATAATAAATTTATATCCAAATATGATAAAGATACTGTAGATACGAATAAATTATTATTAGAAATAAAAAAAATATATGAAATAGGATTAACTAATGTATTAGGATCAAAAGGTATAATTGAAAAGTATTTTAATAGTATTTTTTGGGAACATTTATCTAAAAGTAAGAGCTATTGGGATAATCATGCTTTATTAAATGGTAAAGAATTGGAAAATATTATTTCTCGATATACCCTAACACATCTTTTAGAGTATTTTAAAATAGAAGATTCAACAGGAGAAGAAATAAACTCTTATGACCCTTCTGAGATGTATATTAATCCAAATATTAATAAATCACTTATCCCTGGATCAATAGTAATTTATGAAGGCTCTAAATATTTAGTTTTAACACCAGCTTGTACGATTAGTCAAGATAATTGTGATTGTTTGACATTATTAAAATTAAATGAACTATTTAGAATTCAAGAAATAGTTCATTTAAAAGATAAACTTAATAAATTTAAAGTAACAGTTAATCCTTTAATTGAATCTAACCGAGTAATTATTGAAAAATTGATAGAACATGGTTTAAATCCAAGTATTTATAATGATTTAAAAGAAAAAAATAATACTAAGGAAATTTTTGATTTTTCTAATTCAGTAAAAGTTGAATTAGAACAGTTACCATGTAAAAAACAAGTATCAAAATTATATGAAAATTGTAAACAAATAGTAGCATATAATAAAAATTTTACTACAAAAAAGAAAGTTATTACAACACTGATAAAAAAATATATAAAAAACAATAAAAGTGATAGATTTTATTTTTTAGCAGAGTTTTTAGATTTTAAATCAAAAGTAATTGATTTTCAAGATATTAAAACATTAGATTTTTCAAAAATAAAAGATTTAGAAAAAATTATGGATATTACAACTCCTTTTTTAAAGGATATACAAGAAAAATTTTCTTCTTATTATGCTAGGCAAGGAGCACCAGATTTTAATTCAGAGTTAATTAGTGAACAATATACTGATAAGCTTCTTGAAAAATAAGAGGTAAATTGTATGCAATTAATTAAAATTGAAAAATATTTAGATACTCCAACAACGTCTTGTGATAGTAGTAGCAATGTACATGACTGTTATTTTTTAGTACCCGAGAAGTTAAAATCATATTTTAATGGAATTTCAGATGGACTTATTGATGTTAAAACAAGAAAAAAATATGAATTTCCTATTAGAGATGGCAGAGAGTTTAGATTAACTCAATTTTCTCAATATATCAATGATAAAAAAATTACAATGGGAGATCAAATCATTATTTATATATTACGAAATAATAATGATGGACTTTCTTTTTATATTGATGTTGAGTATAAAGATTTTTTTCTTCAAGTGAATCAGAATGATAATATTTATAAACTATATGTATCTGATGAGTTTCAAAATCTCTTTTTAGAAACAAATAAAATTGAGTTACCTTTAGAAAATGAGAAAGTGATAACTATTGAAAAATCTGGTAATGAATTTATTATTGATGGAGTCGATAAAAAGAAATTTATTTTAGAAAAAGATGATGAGCTATATAAAGTTGTTAATTTAGAAAGAGCTAAATCCACAGAAATCGATGCTAGTTTAATTGAAGATGTAGTTCAAGGACTTGAGTATAATAGTGAGAATATAGTAGATAGTGAAGAGTTAAAAAAACTCTTTTCAGAATATATTGATAATTCACATCTTGCAGAAAATTCTAAAAAAATTGGAACAAGAATAAATTATCTTGAAAAAATATTACCTGAATTACTAGATGAAAATAATCCTAAAAGTATATTTGAAATAAAAAGTATAGATAAATTATATGAAATTAAAAATAAATTATCACTAGATAAGCAATTAAAAGAGATTAATAATTCTCCTAGATATTCAGGACAAATTCTTCAGACAATGAAGTTATATTTAGAATTCTTTAAAACTATAGAACAGAAAGAAGTTAAACCTAACATTGAAGTTTTTGCTCCAAAGGAAGTTCATATTGATACTACAGATTTTAACGAAGATAATTATGTAAACTTTTTAAAACTTTTATCTTTTGAAGAAGATTTAAAACCAAAAGATATTAAGAACAATATACTTTTTAATATTGGACAACCAAATACAGGAAAAAGTTATAAATTTGAAGAGATAAATTTATTTGATAAAGATAAAGTTGGAAAGTATAAGTATCTAAAAATCCCAGTATCTGGTGGTATAGGTAATGAATATAAAGGTCTACAAAATACAGATTTAGCAATTACTTATGACCCAATAAAAGAAGAGTTACGATTTGGAGAGTTTCTACAAATGCTTATGTCTGCTATTGTTAATCCTAAAGTGCCTCATGTAGTCTTTTTAGATGATTTTCATAATCAAGATATTTCATCGTTATTATCTGAGTATACACCTCTTTTTAAGGGACAGCAAAAAAGAAAAGTAGAAGATATAGAACCTAATAACGCTATATATAATCATGATTTTAATAATGTAAATGAGTTTATAGAAATATGGAATGGATTCATAGAAAGTCATTGTTCAAATATACCTATTGTTCCTCTAACCAATCGTATTTCAGGGGCATCATTAAAACTTGTTTACCCTAGTAATTTTTATTTACTAGGTGCTGCAAATTTCAATGAAAATTCATTAAATATCTTTGCTGATTGGGAAGATAGGGCTGTGATTAATTATATTGATCCTATTGAAAGTTTTACTAAAGAAGATGAAACTAATAAGTTCTTACAGTGTTGTAAAAAAATAAATAATGAATTAAAAGAGCTACTTCAAAAGAAAAATATTTTTGATTATGAAAAATACTGCTTTGGTATTTGGAAGATAGTAGATAAAGATGGAAATATTGTTGCAGATGAAGGCGAACAGAAAAAACTTATAGACTTTTTCTTTAGTATGATAAAGAACTCTTTGAAGCATAACAATAAAAATAGTGAAATAAATAATATTGGTTGGGAACTTATAGTTAAAATGCAAAATAATGATTGGTTTAAAACTAATATAGAAGATATGGAAGATAAAACCGAAATTGACTATAAAATATTACATAAACACAATATTTATGAAGATGAAATTTAAAATATTAAATAATGCTTTTTACTCATCAAAAGGACAATCATCTTTATTTAGTTTTTCAAGATTTTGAAGATAAAATTGAAGATATATATAAAGTTATAAAACAATTTCCTCATAAGGCTTCTGTTAAGATAAAAGAGATATTAAAAGAGAACTTTTTTTCTGATACCCTACAACGACAACGAGATTATGTAAACATGATATCAACCTATGTAGATGATATTTCAGATGATGGGAAACAGTATTTTTTTCATCTCTATATATTACCAAAAGATATAAATATAAACCATGATATTACAGATAAAGATGAGTTAATTGAAAAAATAGAATCATTATCCCTTAAACTTTTTCAGCTTTATAGTACATTGGATACCAGTAATCGTAATGTAAAACTTTTTGAACAAAATAAAGGTAAAAATTTTTTACAACTAGAAGCAAAATTTTATATTGATAAATTAGATAGATTATATAGCTATTTACTTAACTATAAAGCAAATTCTACAAATAAAATAATATGTAGTGATAAACAAATTGGTATAGAAATAGATGAATTGAATATGATAGAGAGTAATCCTCTTAAGAATTATCAGTTTATTAAAGTAGCGTATCAAAAAGAGCTTATTCGATTTATTTATACGACTATTTCATTTTTAAAACGATATAGAATAGAGATATTTAATAGGAAATCCCATGATGAATATAGAATTTTAGTAAAACTTATCAATAAGATAAATAACTTATTACTCAAAATTTCATCTCATCAAAGTATGGTTGATGAGCGAGTATCCAAAGAAAATTTATCTACATATTTACTGCAATATAAAAACAAAAAAGAGATAAAAGAGAACAGAAGAATATACGAGATTATTGCATCTATTTTTTATACTCAACTAAATAATGATGTACAGTTTTTTATGAGTATAAATTTACCTAAGATTTTTGAACGACTAATAGAAAAAAGACTGCAACAATATTCTAAAAATCTTTTTATTGGTAATGAAGATAATAAAGAAATAGTTACAAATACTAAAATTAAAGATATACATTTAAATAAAATAAATTTTTTACTGAATAAACCAATGAAACTAAAACAATATCCAGATTTTTTAATTAAAATGGAAAGTGACGATTTTGATATATATCATATTATTGATGCAAAATATAAACTAGAAAAGAAAGTTATAAATGAACAAGATATTAGACAAATTTTTATTTATGCTCTTTTATTTAATAAAGAGTATTCTTCAGAATTAAAAAATCAGAAAAATATTAAAAAAATTATTATTTACCCAGAACTATCTAATATAAATTTAGATAATATTGAAAATTTAGATTTTGATATTAATAATATAGAATTATTTAGCACACAAAGTAATCATCTTTATTACGATGACAATATTTTTGATGCACAAATAACTTTTATTCCAATTAAAATCTTTACCATAAGTATATAATTTTAATTATATACTATTTGCAAATATTATCAAAAATATGCAGATTTCTTACCATTTGTTGTAAAAAAATGTTGTAAAACTTTAAAAGTCAAAACCTTAAAGCCCTTAAACAAGGGCTAAACTAGAAAAGAACTTAATAATCCAATAAGTCCACCAAAGGCTAAAATAGAGATGCTATAGCTATTATTTTTTATAGTTAACAGTAAGTTTATTATCTACTAAATGTTTTGCAATCTCATAATCAGGATTAAATGTAGCTATATTATGTGCTGCCATACCAATTACAGATGCTAATCCAGCAACACCAGTTATTCCTCCCACAAGAGTAGCTCCAGCAGAAGCCACTCTTCCATATGTGTATATCCTACAAGACAGATTTTCTGATTCTATAGTATTTTCCAATGTAGATACAGTATCTATCAAATTTCCACTTAAACCAATTATTTCAAATGATTTATGTTTTTGAATCATTTTTGTAATTTTTGACCAATTTAACTCATCATAGCTTATAGTATATGGAAACTCCTTTTTTTCTTCGTCTAACATAGCTTTAGCTTTTTTGAATCTTTCTCTAGCTCTTTCATTTGCATCAATATATATTTCTTCGTTTACTTCACTCATCATATCTTCCTTATTCAAAGTATTCTTTTTTATATTTATGTTCTATAGGACATTTATTAAAAATTCTATCTAAAGTAAACTTAAAAAATACCTATAGAACATAAAGGAATAAGGATGGAAGATGTTGAAATAACAGAAGAAGAACTTAATCAATTTTACAAAAGAGTTGGTCAGAATGTTAAAGAGCAAAGAAAAAAGCATAATATAACTCAAATGCAACTAGCATTAGCTATTAACCATAACTCAGTAGGTCATGTGGCAAAAGCAGAATTAAATAAGTTTAATAAATATTTTAGTATTCAGCAATTATACAAAATTGCAAAAGTGTTAAAGATAGATATGTGTGAGTTGATAAAGTAGTAAAGTTATTCTATAGTAAAATGTACAAAAAATATATTTAGGTGGTACCGATAGGCGGACTTGAACCGCCACTCCCGAGGGAAAATGATTTTGAATCATTCATGTCTACCATTCCATCATATCGGCATTTTTAATTAAGTTGTGTACCTTTTTTGTGTACCTAAAACACACAAAGCCCATAAACACTAGCTTCCAAGACCTTTTAAAAAGGATTTTGAATCCGCCAAGTCTACCATTCCATCACACTGGCTTTTTTTATAAACTAAAAAGCCTAACTCTAAATATAGAGTTAGGCTTTTAATGTATGAGTGTTATTATTTAACTGCGTCTTTTAAA
>Ga0256843_1002774_pt1 | contig 12592 bp, 14 predicted proteins | sample AlvinellametaG_FD_191572 | JGI IMG/M metagenome (GOLD analysis project Ga0256843, IMG submission 191572) | Pompeii worm associated microbial communities from hydrothermal vent at the East Pacific Rise, Pacific Ocean - Alvinella | ecosystem: Host-associated > Annelida > Integument > Unclassified ... | reverse complement strand
GATCTTTTTTATCTTTATCTGTATCTGTTTTCTGTTCAAGAATTGTATTTTCTTCTTTATGTCTTAAGTAAGCAGGTTTATCTATCTCTTCCTCTATAGAAATCAAATCTTCATCTTCATCTTCATAAAATATATCTTTTTCTATCGGATCTTCTATATCATCTATCTTTTTATTTTCAAATGATGGAGATGTTAAAGAATCTTCTTTCTTTAGAAGTAAAACAAGCGTACTTACTATTTCTGCACTACTTTTATCGAGTAAGATAACTATGGCTACAAGTGTAATAATAATCCAAAATATCCATAGTCCAAAAAGCCCAATATAAGGTGAAAGAAAATCAACAAAATCTGCTCCGAATTTCCCTCTATAGTTATTTGTAACTAATAATGCTTGGGCTAATAACAATGAACAAAAAAGTAAAAAAGAAGCAATAACTACTTCTGCTTCTCTAAATGTAAACTCTTTTAATCTATAAAGCTTATAAAGTGGATATAAAAGTACAAAGAGATATGCAAAAGCAATATATCCGAAATAATCTCTGTTATAGAGTGCAAAAGTAGCTCCATAACTACCCATTAGTTTGGTCTCACCAAAAATAGTAGAAAAACCGAGATAAACAAGTATACCAACAATAACAATAAATACAGTTTCTTTCAACCAAACACCTTTAATAATTTAAATAAAATAATATGAATAAGATAAGATAGCCAAAAATGTTCCAAAGAAACATTTTTATGGCAAAATGAAAGATATATTATATATTATAAGTAGTTTACTAAACTTAGTTTAGATATTTTCCCTACAGTTGAAAGCATTGCCTGATAATTAGTATCCAATTGGGATAAACGTAATGATGCTTCTGCCATATCAGTATCAATGACTGAAGAGCGCAAACTCATAGTACTTACTTCCAAAATCTGTGTTTGCTCTAAGGCAGTTGTCAAAGTATTTGACTGCGCTCCAACTTTAGCATGAATTTTATTGACATGATCCATTAAATCATCCATTTTGGCTATCGAATTCTCAATACCAACATTACGAACAGAACCACTACTTGCATCAGGAAAAAGCTTATGATCTTCTACTGAAGTGATAATTTCATCTAACTCTTTAAAAAAATCTGTTTTAGGGTCACTTATAGTTAAAGAATTATTTGTATTAAAAGTCATTACCGATGGATCTTCACTAAAAATATTACTATTTTGATCATATAAAGATATTTCAGCATTAGTGCCATTTGTTCCGCTTACTTTAAGATCATGAAATTGGATTTTACCATCATAACTTAGATATGTGCTTCCTTTTCCTTCAGAAAGTTTTATAGCTGCATCATATTGGTCTGCATCATTATTTGCTGGTGGTATACTATTTGTAGTAACCATATTTACAACATCCATCAATTGCTGATAAGTCATCTCATCTGCATCTACAGCTTTGCGACCCTCTGGATCCATATCATATATATAGTATTTAGTTGTTCCACCATCAGGTGTAAAATAAGATCCATTTTTATTTGAATCATTCGGATCATTTTTATCTAGAACTACTGTATAATCATAAGCATTATTATATATATCAGTTCCTGCAAGTACAAATGTAGTTCCATCTAAAGTCCCATCTGTTCCTTGAGATAGGTCTGCAACTTCAGAAATTTTCGTTGAAGGCTGGGCAAATGCATTACCATCTTTTAAAATTTGAGGTGCATTAGCTGAAAGAAAAGTACCATTTTTTTCAAATTTTGCTCTATCGTAAATCAATCCTTCTATATTTGTTGCTGCACCATCTACTGGATCAAGTCCTGACTTGTTAAACTCCTGTACATAAAGATCTCCTGCTGGGGGATACGTAGTTTCACCACTATCTAAATCATCTATATTATCTTGATCTGCTGCTGTTCCTCCACTATAGTCAACTGCTCCAACAAGATGGAAGTCCAGTTTTGAAGAACCTTTTAGCTTATCTCTAACTTCAATTTCACCTACATCATTTATTGTAACATCTACAATTTTATTATCACCAGTATTTCCATACTGGTCTCCAATCCACTGTAATAAAAGACTTATATCATTGCTGTCATCAAAAGCTTGTTTCGCTTTAATAGCAGTACCATCACTTTTTGTACCGCGAAGATAAAAATAGTCTGTATTAGAAGTATCATTTTTATCACCCATCAATTCACGCAAGCTACTAGAAGATGTAAGAGGTTCAGTAGGATTCAATAAGTTTGAGTGAACAACATTAGATGAAATATCTCTATTTCTATTTACTTCTTCTCCTAAAAAAAGCTCTGCGCCACTAATATTATAATCTTGCTTATTATTTGAACCTATCAATGCATTCAGTGAAGCATCATTTCCCTGGTATGTACCATCTTCTGCAATAGGTTTTATATCAACTGCTGAACCAGAAAAAATATACTTTCCATTTATAGAAGTATTTGCTATACCTTTTAAATTTTTTTCGATACCTCTAAGTTCATTTGCTATAGCATCAAGTGAGATGTCATCATTTGTACCATTTGCAGCCTGAACCATAAGTGTACGCATACGTTCCATATTACTATTAAATTCATTAAGTACAGTATCTGTTTGGTCAGCAACTTTTGAACCATTTTCTGTACTTTTTTTAATCTGTCCCAAAATTGTAACTTCATTATCAAGACGCATAGTTTCAGTAAATGTTCTAACATCATCGCTTGCATATTGAATTTTCAATCCAGAAGCTATCTGCTTGTTTACATCAAAAAGTTCTGTTGTTAATTTTTGATTATTTGTACCATAAATACTATCATAATACATACTTTGTGTAACACGCATAAGAAGCTCCTATCTTTTTTCAACCTAACTATTTATAGAAATATAGCAAGAAAGGTTCCATTTACTCATAATATCGACAGAATGTTATTTACTTTTAAGTAAGATATGACTATTATTTCACCTCTTACATATAGTTTTATATGCCACCGTGGTGAAATGGTAGACACGACGGATTCAAAATCCAGCCTCTGCACTTTAAGTTTTAATCATAAAATAATAGCAAAACCTCCCTTAAATACGAGCTAAACACTATTAAGAAAACTTCATAAACAATTGAAAAAATATCCAAAACTTCACTAAAAATTGACAAAAAATCAATAAATTATCAACGGTATTGCACACTTTACTGCACAGTTTTTTTTGTGCACTAAAAACTTATTGCACACTTTTTTAAGATTATTTTTAGCTTTCTTATTCTGAACTATTGAACTTTATAAATAGTTTTTATTATGTAAGCTCTTTTATTTTTGATTTCATAGTGTGTACTTCTTCTTGTTGTTTTAAAGCTTCTTTAATCTGCTCTTCTTTTGCTTTTTTCTTATAATAATTACGCATTTTCTCAATTGTATTTTGATCGAAAAATGGAAGTTCTCTTTTAATTAAATTTTGAGTTATTATAGGCGGTTGTCTATACTGAAACTGTATTTTAGATACAGGGTGTTCCCCAACCACTATAAAAGCTTCTAACGGCTTTAAGCTGTTAAATTCAGCAGGAAGTACAACTCTTTTGAGTTTTTCTTCGTCACTTTCTTGAAGACGATCTTGTGTCATATCAACAATTCTTGAAGATTGAGTATATGATTCTTTGAGTCTTTCTATCTCTTGTTCATTCAAGAATTTTGATAGCCACTCGCTACCGTCGGGCTCATTGTACTGTAATAGAATTTTTGTTGATAAGTGCTGAAACAGTTCTCTCATTCCCTCTTTTTTAATTAATTTTTCAAGCTGAGGGAGAGATTGAGTTGCTACTGTACAGCTATATCCATACGATCTTGATTCAGCTAAAAAGTTACCTAATTCTTCTATGATTTTCTTACCAAGAGCATGATTACCGTCTGATCCAAGTGATTGTATTTCGTCAAATAACATGAAAATTCTACGATCAGAAGGTTGTGACAAAGTTGTTCCTATTTTAAAAAACAAGCTTAAAAACAATGAGAAATATGTTGTATAAGCTCCTGCCATTTCTTTCGTATTAACAATAAAAAGTCTTCTATCAGGCTGTTTATCTATTGTATTTATAAACCAACGAACAGAAAAGTTTCCTGTATAATAATAAAACTCCCTTCTGCAAAGACCTTTGAACGCTTTATTCAACGTAGCCATTACTGAGTTTCCTTGATTATCAAGTCCACCTGCTGATAAAGTTAAAGCATTTACAACTGCACTTTTTAATCCGTATTTAATTACATTTTCGTCATTAATCAAAGCATTTCTAAGCTGAATACCGTCACCATTTGCTTGTATAAAATCAATTAAAAGTTTATTGGAAGGATTCTGCATAGAGCCAATTTTCACAAATATAGCTTTCATAATACCTTGTGCTTGCTCGTCAAAGTGAGCTGATTTAGAATCAGGATCAACTGGTGCAACAACTTTTGAAATAAAGTCAATCATATTCTCGTCTATTTCTTTGTCTTCGGTCAAAATGTCGTCGAATATGTTCCAACGAAGAGCTCTTTTATCTCTCGGATCAAAGAGAAAATCTTTATCTCTACGATATAAAAGTTGAGTAAAATCAGGCTTCCTATCATAAACAATCATAGTCTGTTTATAGTCAACGATTCCTTTTTTTAGCTTCTGCCCTTTTTCATTATATGCTCCAAAAATTTCATTAAAAATAGCCTGTGTTTTACCTGATCCAACTTTTCCTAAGAATAGAAAATTTCTCGGAACTTCTTTTGAAGGAATTGGTATTAACTGTTTTCCAAACCAAAAAGAAGGCTTATCCCCTTTTATTTTCATATCTTCATTGATAATCTTTTTTAGCTCTGCTGGACTTGCTTTTTGAGCTCCTCTTTTGTATATTTCTCTATTGTCGTCGTCATTAACAAACTTACTGTAAAAAGTAAAACCTAAAATATACGCAGGAATAAAAAAGCTTATAAAAGCAGATAAATTATTCAATAAAAAGCCTTTAATGCTGTCTTGCCATAAATGATCTGAAAGAGGATATAAATGCTCAGGTAAATAATTTTCAATATGAAAATAAGATATATCAATTATATTTCTTGTAGTTAAAAGTCCAAAAAACAAGCCTGTTAGTGCAGCAAATGCAGTTACACCTTTTATCTTTCTCATTAGTTTTAAATAGTCTTTTCTACTAAACTTTTTTGTATTTACTGTTGCCATAATTTTTACCTCCTCTCAATCATTATCTATTTTTATCTTCGGCTTTTTGTTTACAAGGACTTCCTCTTCTATTGATTTTTCTTCTTCCTCTTCCCATTCATATAGAACTTTATCAGTCTCAGTTTCATTTGAAAAAAAGGATATTAACTCAGTTTCGGGCTCAGGTTCAAGATCTATTTCTTTCTCAACTATTCTCTTCTGATTTTTTTTATCTTTTATTTTTATAAGCTCTTGTATAAGTAAAGTACCTGTTGCAAGAACTAAAAAAAGCGAGTAAGAGACAACTGATTCTCTTGTGATAAAATCAGATATATCTTTAAAAGACAAGAAGAAAAAGAACAAACCAATTAGTAAGCCCAGACTATATAGTACAATTGTATTATCATAAATTTTCATTGCTAAATTCTTCATATTTCACCTCCTATTCGTCTAATACTATATTGATTTCATTCGATAAAAATTCAAAAAACATTGGATCTTCTAAAAGGTATAAACTCTCTTTCTCTTTTAAAAAATCAACTATAAACTCTTGCAACTCTTCTTCGCACATTACAACTCTGCTTGTTTTTAATACTTTTTCCGCTAATTCTTTTGCTAAATTTTCCATATCTTGTTCCTCCTAAATTTCTAAACTTCTACTGTGATTTTTTTGATTGTCATACATTTCTTTAATTACTTTATTTACCTCTTCTTCTCTGAACTTATCGTCAAGTTTTCCGTCTAACTCTTTATCTATTTGCTGATTAAGTGTCAGTGATTTATCTTTGTCTTCTTCAACAAATTTTTCAATAATCTTATCTATCGAATGATCTTGTTCCAGTTGTTTTTCTACAAGTCTCTCTTCTGTTTTCTCTGCAATTGTAAGTTTTAAATCGAGTAATTGTTCTTTATTTATCATTATGTCTTTTGCGTTACCCGTAGCTATCACATGAGCATGTATATTGTCGGTATCTGTATGTATTGCAAATTTAAAATCAAAACTGTTTTCTGTTTTATCCATGAATTCATTCATAGAATTTTTTACAATTTCAACAAGATCTTCTCTTGTCAGATCTTCTTTATCTATTGATATAACGCTCCTTCTAAAAGCTTGATTCTCTTCGTCATGTTTAAGAGACTTAATCAAATCCTTGAATTCCTCTTTTGTTAATCTTTCACCGTATTCGTCATAAACATTAGAAAGATTCTCGTCTTGTTCTAAGTCTCCTGCTCCATGATTATTGATATAATCTAAACTCGCAGCAGCATGAGATCCAACACTTTTTCTTGACGCTATACCGTCTTTATATCTTCTACCTGCAACTTTATAGTTGCTTTTAACTACAACTGTTGATCCTTGCACATTTACTTTATTACTTGTGCTTTTTGGAGTTCCACTACTCATATATTTCACAACCAACTGCTGTCTCTTTGAACTTGAAATAGTCATTCTTTTTCTACTGTCTCTTGATACTTTTAAACGCTTAGAGTGTTGCTCTTTGAAGTCAAAAAATTTATTACTTTTCAACATGATATTCTCCTTCATGTACTTCATGTCTCCACTTCAAATCACTCTGAACTTTTTTAATTCCATTGTTTTCTAAGCTAAATAAATCTTCTTTTGAAATGTCATAAGAATTGTTTAAAAACGACTTTGTGTGACCGTAAACTCTACCAATCATTCTTCCTATTCCAATGAGTAAATAAGCTAATCTATCTGTATCTTGCTGTTGTTTTTTTTCAATCTTTGCAAGCCTTTTGTCAATATTTCCTACTACTCTTTCTATGTCTCTTGTATTCTCTAATCCTCTCATAACAAGTGCTTCTGTTGCTTTTGTAAAGTCTAAATTATTTACTGTTCTAAATGCTTCTACTGCTTCAATAACGCTATGATCTAATCTAATTGTTTTTTTGGTTTTCTTATCTTTTGAATACATATTTCACCTCCTGATTATGATATAATTTAAGATATATTTAAGAATTTTAACTTGTTTTAAGATTTTTATGTAAAAAGTGGAAATAAGACAAAGTAGCCGACTTAAAACACCCTAATATAGGGGTTTAGAAGTTTATTTTGCAGACAAATCAACTGTCACTACAATAGAAATAGGTATAAATGGCGGGCGGAGAAACCGCCAAATACGGGCCCCACGAAGTGGGATAGTCAGACGAAAGGCTGGCGGTTTATCCTGCAATAACCTAATATTTAACCTCTATCCCCCCTCTTCTCATTCCCACTTTTACACTATATTTTGGAAATTCTTTGGATAAATAAGATTGAGAGATTAAAACTGCCTATAAAGACAGTCCTTCTTTATGTTGCTTTACTTTTACAAATGCTACAAGTACTGTAAAAACAATCAACGACGGAACAAAAAGTGTGTTCATAGTTGCTTGAAAACCTTGATTAGCTGTATGTGTATCTGTAATAAAAAGAAGACCAGCGATAAACGCCAACCCTCCGCTAAAAATCATAATAAAATTACTTGCTATATTTTTCATACTCTACTCCTTTTGTTTAGTATCTGTTAAAAACATTTTGTGAACTATAACTATCTGTATGTGTTTCAAATTCACTCAAATCTTTTTCTTTTTCTGAATCAACTACTTGATCAACTTTTGTTTTAATTTGAATTCCATTTTTTTTCAAAATATCTTGAACTGTTCTGTTCAAAATCTTTTCAAATGTCTCTTCACTTTTTATTTTAAAATCACTCTCGATTTTTTTTATAGTTTCGTCTCTTTTTTGCTCTAACTTTTTGATTTCACTTGAAATTTTTTCTGTTAAAACTTCGTTTTGAAAGTCAAGTAACGTAAAAACAATATCAACTTGTTTATTTGTCGCATTGTCACCTAAAATCTTTTTTACTTCTGATTTAGCTATCTTTCTCATGATAGACTCCTTTTGTTTTATTTTTGAAGCTTTATGCTTCTAATTACTGTTGTAATGACCTCTCAAAAAAAATTTAGACTTTTAGAAGAGTAAAAAGCTAATCTTGTTCAAAATAATCTTCATAACTTACAAGTTCAATATCTTTGTCTTGCATAATTTCTCTTTCAAAATTTTCTTGAGATAAAATCATTTTGATTTCATAATTTTTAATCTCTTGTTCACTAAAACCCTCTTTTCTCATTGTTTCTCTTAATCTATCTAAATTTTCTTCACTCATTACTCACCTCCCTTTTTTAGTTGTTCTATTGTTTGCAGTTGTTCTCTTGATAAATTCATTAAGTAAAGTTCTCTTGCAAGCTCCAAACTTACATTATCTATATGCCAATATTTTTCACTTAAATTTTTTATAATTTTTTCACTCTCTATTTCTTCTCTGATTGAGAATTTTCTTTTGAAAAAATGCTGTATCATTTTTAAATCAATTGAATTTAAACTTATTTGTTCTACAAAGAAAGCGAACATTAGTAGCTCAACAATTTTCTTGTCAAGTTTATTTCCACTCGTGTTGTAATAACGCATTGTGCTATAAGATAGTTCAAAACAACTACTCATAGCTTTTATAGTAAACCATTTCATACTTCCCTCCTTTTATATAGCTGTAATGCCGTAAGTTTTTTGAATATATGACTGTATATGATAAAGAGCTTCTGCACTCAAAGATCCATTTCTTTTTAATGCGTCTTGTGTTTGTGTATATAATTTTTCTCTTCTTTTTATTGTGTTGTAATTACTCATAATATTTCTCCTATTTGTTTTTTATTTGTTTAAGTCTTAGTCGATAAAGACTTGATAGAATCTCTCGAAAGAGACTCTACAAATCTTTTTAGTTTTTCATATCATTCGCCTTATTTATATTGTTATAAGAATGTCATTCAAAAAAATGAAAGATCATGTAAGAAATTTCAAAAGTTTTTGAATTGATTTTGTTCTTACTGTTGTTATAAGAGTGATTTTTAAAAAATGGAAGATAAATAAAAAAATTATAAACTTTTTATAGTTTGAATTTTTGTACACTCATTTAATGAGCTATGTTCTTTTGAAGAATTTAATTGAGAAGAATATTATTTAAAGTCTATGAAGGTATTTTGATATAACAAACAAGCATAAGCTTGTTTGTTGAAAAAAAGAATTAGAAAAATTTATCATAAGATTATTGTCCCAAACCACTATCATTCCAAATTTCTTTACAAGACTCTGATCCCTCTTCGTAACCTTCTTGTAAATATTTTTTTGCTAATGAAAATTTATTTTGCTGTACATATAATTCTCCTAGATTACATTTAGCAATAGAATTATTATTCTCTATTGCTAATAAAAAATATTTTTTTGCTTTTGAAAAATCTTGCAAAACACCTAAACCATGCATATACATAACACCCAATGCGTTTGCTGAATTAGCTTTGACAGCTTTATCAGTTGAATTAATTGCTTTTTCAAAATAAAGTTTTGCTAACTTATAATTTGGAGGATATATAGTTACTATAACAATTTGTACTCCTTCAAGGTATAAATCACCTAATAGATAATTTGTTCTTCCACTATTTGCTCTTTTTAAATATTTTTCAGCACGTTCATAAAATAATTTTATTTTTTGATCATTAGGTTCGTTCCCACCTATACTTTTATATTTTTTATTCGCCTGCTCTAAATTCATTGGATTTGAAAGAGCTTTAATCCCATTCACATAAAATAATCCTAAATAAAAATCACAAAACTCTAATCCAGTCTGATCAGCACAAATCTTTAAATTTTTTTCTCCCTTTTGAAAATTTTCTGCTAATCCCATTCCTTGTATTTGCATATATCCAAGATAACCTTTGGCAACAGGATTGCCTTTTTTAGCATATGGCTTAATTATTTTTAAAATTTTTTCATACTCTTCTTTTTGCCAAAAAGGGTTAGTTGTTTTTGAAAGTAAATTATTAAATGCTTTAATGGACGGTTTCTTATCTTTCTTATCTTTCTTATCTTTCTTATCTTTCTTATCTTTCTTATCTTTTTTATAATCCATTGCTTGATTATAATATGATAAAGCTTTTTTTAAATCTTTTGAAACACCCAAACCATTCTCATACATAAATCCAAGATTACATTGAGCCTTTGTATCTCCTTGTTTTGCTTCAATCTTCCATAACTCTATTGCAGTTTTATAATCACCTTTATTATAAGCCTCTAAACCTTTTTCAAAATTCCCAGCAAATAAACTTACTGACACTAATAAAACTAATAACAATTTTTTTAACATTTTCATACCTTTTCTTATCCTATAAAATTATTGCTTACATGCCCATGGGCTTTTTCTACAAAGAATATCAAGATTCTCCTGAGCTATTGAATCTCCTTGTTTTGCTGCCTTTAACCACCATTGATAAGCTTTTATTTTATCTTGTTTTACACCTTTCCCTTTAACATATAATTCTCCTAGATTCAGTTGAGCATTAGAATATCCTTTGTGTGCTGCTTGACTATACCATTTAGCTGCCTCTTTATAATTTTGTCTTACACCATACCCATTGTCATACATATAACCTAAATTATATTGAGCTGTAACATTTCCTTGTTTAGCTGACAATAAGTACCATTTAACGGCTTTATGGTCGTCCTGTCTCACACCATAACCATTCCTATACATGATTCCAAGATTTAATTGTGCATAAGAATCACCATTTTCTGCCAATGGCTTCCACAGTTTTAGAGCAGTTTTAAAATTTCCCTGCTGTGCAGCCTCCAAACCTTTTTCATAATTTCCAGCAAATAAACTTACTGATACCATTAAAACTAGTAACAATTTTTTTAACATTTTAATACCTTTTGTTTTTTTGTATTGTAAAATTAAAATACTTAGAATATTCTTCTAATCTATCTATATTTACAATCAATAATGCCCAATGAGTTAAACTACACTCTCAAACACATTGAATATCAAATATGATATATCTATCACAAGAAGTAAAACTATTGCTCTGAGTCTAAATTTGAGTATGAATTTAATATATATTTAGAAGAAAATAGACCATAAATGTATTCAAAAAAGATAAGAGGATTATGTACAGTTCTTAGATTGAAGAAGCAAAGCTTCTTATCCCAAGAAAAGAAACGATAGATATACTGATTAGCAACAGTCAAAAGCGTAAGCACTAATAACAGTTCATTATTCTAAAAAATACTCTCAAAAAGATAAAAAATTTTTACTCTTACAGTTGTTAAATAGTTTTTATATATAATAAGAGTAATTATATAAGTTTTTAGGAGGCTGAAACAGTCCTTATTTACAGCTCTCCCAGCAATGTATTCCGACTTTTTCCGCAAAAATTTCTCTAAAATCTACTTAAACCTTAACTCTATTCCGACTTTTTTCGCAAACATTCCGACTTTTTCCGCAAAATTTGGAAAGATTTGAAAAAGTCTGAATCTTATCCGCCAAAAATAAGATTAATCTGAGTTTTTTTGTTACTGTTTTATTATGAAAATGAAAATCAATAACAAATAGGAGAAATATTATGAATGAAAAAGTGTATGAGTTAACCAATAGAACAAGAACAAAACTATCAAATGCTTTAAATGAATCAAAATACAGATTAAGTCCTACAACTATCAATGTATTACATTTATTTTTAGCTCAAATTTATACAGAAGACATTGAATTTAAGAGATTTATTATTACATTTAAAGAAATGGAAGAAAAATTAGGTAAGAGAATAGATAGAAGATCCTTAAACACAATTTGTAAAGAATTACTATCTAATCCAATTAAAATTGAAGAGTATGCAACTCCTGACGAGTATGAGAAATTCAAAGATCTATATTATTATAAAAATCGTACTAAAACAATCAATTATTACAACTGGGCTTCAAAAGCTTCATATAATTTAGAAGAGAAATGGTTTGAACTTGAAATTCATGAAGACTTAAAAAAACACTTGCTTCAACTGAGAAAAAATTTCACAACTTTCAGTTACAAACAAATTACGAACTTAAAAAGTCAATATGCTAAGAGACTTTATATGCTACTCAAACAGTATATGAATACTGAAAAGCCATTCTGGGTTATTAATGTTGAGGATCTTCTATATATTTTAGACGTTGAAGATAAATATAGCAAAGATTTTAACGATTTTAGAAGAAAAGTACTTCTTATAGCACAAAAACAAATCAATGAAACTTCTGACCTTGAATTTACATTCAAAGAAGTAAAAAAAGGTAGAAAAGTAATTAGATTAGAATTTAAAATGAACTATAAAGAGCTAGAAGAGAAAGAACTAAATGACAGAACTTTTACAAAAAAAGCTTCTACTAAAAAACATAAATCAGGTGTAATTGAAGCCGAAAAATGGCTTGAAAGAAGAAAAGTTATTACAGATATAAATACTAATTTATTAGCTGTTTCATAAACAAATTGCTAAATTTCAATGAATTTAGCTCTCTACCCTCTCAAAAGTCTAAATCTTTTAAAATAAACCTCTAAAACTACACTGAACAAGTCATAAATGG
>Ga0256843_1002773_pt1 | contig 12598 bp, 6 predicted proteins | sample AlvinellametaG_FD_191572 | JGI IMG/M metagenome (GOLD analysis project Ga0256843, IMG submission 191572) | Pompeii worm associated microbial communities from hydrothermal vent at the East Pacific Rise, Pacific Ocean - Alvinella | ecosystem: Host-associated > Annelida > Integument > Unclassified ... | reverse complement strand
CTACGTCCGGCTCAAGCCCACCGCCATCGCCGGAGAGGCGAGCCTGACGTTTAAGCTCTACGGGGATCACTATCAGACGATCCGCGTCCGGCTCAAGCCCCACCTGCGCGACTGGATCGTCGTGGGGTTTGCGGAGGGGACCGTGGGCTACCGGACGCTCAGCGGCAATGCCGAAGGGCTGCAGAACCAGGGGGCCCGCAAAGGGCTCTACGTCGACGGACGGCTTGCCTTTTTCGCTAAAGGGCGGATCAAAGGGGGCTGGCTCCTGACGATGGCCTACGACAGCGGCCGCAAAAAGGGCGATCGCCGCCTTTTCGATGCGATCGATCCCAACGCCTACTACACGATCTATCAGGATGCCACCACCCAGGGCAACGAAGCCCCCAGCACCAAAAAGCTCTACCTCAAGCTTGAGAAAGACGCGTGGATGCTGCTCTTTGGGGACTATCATACCGGGATCAACGGCGGTGAGCTCACCAGCTACCACCGCGACTTCACCGGGGGCAAAGTCGCCTACCACGGCACCAACATTGAGGCGGTGGTTTTCGCCGCCAAAACCGACAAGCTCCACTACCGGGACGAGTTCCCCGGTGACGGGACCTCGGGCTACTACACCCTGCGGCATGTTCCGCTCATCGAGGGGAGCGAACAGATCACCATCGAGGTGCGCGACCGTCACCGCCCCGAGATCGTGCTGGAGAGCCGCCAGCTGGAGCGGTGGCGTGAGTACACCATCGACTACGATACCGGCAAAATCTACTTCAAAAACCCCGTCGCCAGTACCGACCGGGCCTTCAACCCCCGGACGATCGTCGTGCAGTACGATGTCGAGGGGGAAGAGGGATCGAACTACACCTACGGCGGACGGGTGCAGTTCGTGACCGATGACCGCAAGTTTACCGTGGGGGCAACCGGGATCGCCGAGGAGCACGGGGACGGTACCGACCGGCTGATCGGCGTGGACGGCACGCTCAAGACCGGAGAGCACAGCGCGCTCCACGCTGAGCTGGCCCGGACCTACAGCACCCATGAGGGCAACACCAGCACCGGAACGGCGTACAAGGTGGAGTGGAACTACCGCGACGACAACACCTCCCTGCGGGCCTACTGGCGCTATCAGGACAGTGCGTTCGGGCTGGGCAACCTCCCCGGCGTCCTCACCGCCACACGCAAGATCGGCCTCGATGCCTCCCGCAGGCTGGGAGACTGCTGGAGTCTGAACGGTACCCTCTACCAGAGTCGCCGCTACGATGACAACGGCAGCTACAACGATGAGGTGGTGTTCCACCCCACGCTTGGCTATGCCGATCAGAACTGGAGCGCCTCCATCGGCTACCGCTACGCCAAAAACACCCTCACCCCGGCGACCCACCAGCTGACGATGCAGCTGAGCCGCTACCTGCTTGATCGTCGGCTCAAGCTTTCGCTCAGCCACGACCAGAGCCTGTTTGCCAATGAGGACCGCGAGTATCCCACCCGCACCACCCTCGGAGCCGACTACAAAGTGGACGAGAACACCTCCCTCTTCAGCACCCTTGAGCGGAGCGACAGTGACGGCGAGGTCACCTGGCGCTCCCGTATGGGAGTCAGCAGCAAGCTCTGGGAAGGGGGCTCGATCCGTTACACCCGGATGCTCGATGCGACCGGCCGCGGTCTGATCGGCTACGATACGCTGGGGATCTCCCACCGCTGGAAAGCCCGCAAACGATGGGAGTTTGATGTCGGGTACGAGAAGGGGATCGCGGAGTTCAACAGCACCCGTGAGGACTTCGACGCGATCCACCTCAAAGCCCACTACGCCGGGGAGAAGCTCGACAGCGACATGGGGGTCCAGTACCGCCACGCCAGATCGGGAGAGAAGCTCAACGTCGATCTGGGCGCCTACATCCGCAAGGACAAAGACCTTGGCCTGGCCGCGGGTCTGGGGTGGCATACCACATGGAGCGCGACCGACGTCCACCGGGATGTCAACGCCAAACTGGCCCTGGCCTACCGCCCCGACCACGGCCCCTGGATCGTGCTGGATCGCCTCGACTATGTCGACCGCTACGACAAGAGCGCTGATGAGGAGACCCGCACCCGCAAGCTGATCAACAACCTGGCGGCGATCTACCATCCCAATGAGCAGTGGGAGTTCGGCTTGCAGTATGGGCTCAAGTACGTCCTCGACCAGATCGACGGCGAGAACTACGGCGGCTGGGTCGATCTGTGGGGTCTTGATGTACGTTACAACCTGAGTGCCACCTGGGCCCTGGGCCTGCAGGGATCCATGCTCCACGCCTACGGCGCACGCAACATGGACTACAGCGGCGGCGTCTTCGTCGAGACCAGCCCCTGGGAAAACGCCGTCGTGACGTTTGGCTACAACATCGCCGGCTTCGAAGACGACGACTTCTCCCTCCAAAACTACCGCCACCAGGGCCCCTACCTCCGTGTGAAGATGAAGTTCGACCAGGAGGACATCCGCAAGGTGGTGAAAGGGGTGGCTCGGTGAGATGGATAGGATTTTGTGTCTCTATCGTTCGATGTTGCCGGTTCTTTCTTTGGGGTGTGTTGATTACTTTTTCTGCAGCACAGGTTGTTACCGATCACCTGGAGTACATAAAGGTTGAGAATACAGGGTATAGCTGGAAAACGGTTTCATTGGAAAACAGCTATACAGATGCGATCGTCGTTTGTGTCAATGTATTGCCGAACAAAACGTATCGTGAAGCGGTCGTACGTATAAGGAACATTACTGGCACCTCGTTTGAGCTCAAGATACAGCGACCAAATAATGTAGATCCTGGCTATACGACAGATGTTTATTGTCTTATTTCGGAAGAGGGGAATTTTACCGATCCTATACAATATGAAGCACATAAAGTACTTTCGGATAAAACAAACGGTGATAAATTTCCGAATAACTGGAATGCAAGTAATGCGGAAAATGTCACGAGTGATATCAAGGCGACATATAATAATCCGGTTGTTTTAGGGCAGGTGATGAGCTATAACGACAGTCGCTTTTCTGTTTTTTGGTCGTTTAATTGCAAGAAACGGCAATTTAGACCCTTTCAGAATGGTAATAAAATATGTGTAGGAAAACACGTGGGGCAGATTCATGAGGCACGTATGCGTGAAACAGTAGGATATATTGTCGCTGAAGCTGGGACTTATGATGTCCCAGGATTTCATATGGCAGTTAATTATGGCGACAACAAAATCGAAGGGGTGGGTAACTCTAATCCACCACCACCATATACATATATACTCGATACAGAATATACAGCTGGAGTGGTGACAAAAGAGGCTGAAAATGGTGGTCAAGGCGGATGGGCGGTACTCTATGGTAATGAACCGCTTGGCGTTACGCTGGATATGGGGATCGATGAAGAAACCGTTGCTTATGACACAACACGCACACATATAAAAGAGGAAGTGGCCTACTGGGTCTTTGAGCCTATGCCGGTGATGGCGATCTCCAAGCGCTCCTGCGTCATCGATGATCCGGTCAACGATACTGCCAATCCCAAGCGGATCCCGGGAGCTACCGTCCGTTATGTGCTTGAAGTGAACAACACCGGACCCGGGCCGGCGGGAGACGCCAAAGCAGAGGACAATCTCAGTCAGATGCTGGATGCTGCGACGATCACCAAACCCAAAGTACTCGCTGGAGGCTGCAGAGACTGCAAGAGTCTTAGCGGCGGCAGTGAGAGCGGTGAGGTCAACGGCAGTACAGTCACGGTCGATTTCGGTACCGTGGATGCCGGCAGCAGTACGACCCCTACACAGGAGTGCGGCTACTTTGACGTGGAGATCAAGTGATCATGCGGGTGATTGTCGGGACCGTGATGCTCTCCCTGGCCCTTCTGGGTGCCCGCCCCGGCGGGATCGACAACGCCCAACTCTGGCTCAGAGCCGATGATGGGGTCAGCGGCTCTCCCGTCTCGCTCTGGGAGGACTACTCCGCCAAAGGCTGGGATGCCGAGCAGTCCAATAGCACCTATCAGCCAAGCTGGGCAGAGAATGTGGCCAACTTCAACCCGGCTCTTTACTTTACCGATCATTTTCTCGATGTAGCGAATCATAGTGAGCTCAATGGTGCCGATCTGACGGTACTGACGGTGGTGCTGGCGGATGGAAGCAATGGCGACTACCGCTCTCCCTGGACCACGCGGGATGACTATCCTCAGCGAGGACATATCCTCTACCGTCTTAAGAGCAGCAATAAGTATGACTACTGGAACGGAAAGGGAAGCGGCTGGGCCAGGCTCAATACCAATATCATCCCCGCCTGGAACTATGAGATCCTTACTACTCGGGCGACCAATGCCAACGGATTGGGGACAAGCATCGATAAAAAGGTTTATATCCTCGGTGTAGAAAAGGCAAGCAGCACTAACCAGGATTTTGCTCCCAACACCGCCAGGCCTTTTCGTGTCGGCAAAGGAGCGACGGAAAAAACCAACGGTATGTACCCCTGGCACGGCTACATCGCCGAGACCATTGTCTTCGATCAGCCCCTGGATGATATCCAGCGCAATCGGGTGGAGTCCTACCTGGCGATCAAATACGGGATCACCCTGGATCAAAGTGCGGGGGGATTGGACTACCGGGATTGTCACGGCAGTGTGGTCTGGGATGCTTCGGCCAACAGCGGCTACGGCAATGATATCGCCGGAGTCGCTCTGGATACGGGAGCAGACTGCTCCGATCTGGATCAGCGGGTATCAAAATCGATCAACAGTGATGCGGTGATCACAATGGCTACTGAGAGCGATTTCAGCTCAGCCAACCCTGACAACCGTCCTCAGGTGGCCGGTAACGGCAGCTTTCTGATCTGGTCCAACAACGACGGGGATACCCACTTCTCCACTACGGATGCGCCGCCAAATACCAAAATCCTGGGGCGTAAATGGAAGGTACAAAAGAGCGGTACCCCGGGCAAGCTCAGCCTCCAGGTGGATGTGGATGACAGTGACTTTGATATCGACGACTTCAACGGGAGCCTCTACTTTGTCAAAGGGGCGGATCTCTCTACCGCGACGCCCCAGAAGATGACCCAGGACAGTGCTCATCCCAACCTATGGTACATAGAAGATGTTGACTTTGATGACGGGGATCTTTTTAGCTTCGTGGAGCGCTACGCATCCATCAGCGGAACGGTGTATGAAGATCCCGACGGAGACTCCCAGATGGGAGACCGGATCGCCAAAAGCGGCGTGACGGTCGCTCTCTACCGCAACAGCGATACTTCCACCGTCTATCAGAGCACCACGACCGACAGCAACGGCTACTACTCCTTTGGGATGCTGCCCGCCGGTGAGATCTACTGGGTGACGGTGGGCTCCAGGACCGTCACACCCGCAAGCGGCTTTAACAGCGGGTATGATCAGGGGGATGTCTGGGCGGAGCAGACCTACGGAGGCGAGGGTGCCCAGTGTGCCGACGGAGCGGGGGGAACGACGATGCGCAGCGACGCGGGCAGCTGCTTTGGGGGGAAGGATGCCTCCCGCAGCGACGACGCATCTACCTACAGCACCTCGGAGCATCTGATCCGGGTCGATACGGGCAATGAGCAGTTTGACAATCCCGACAGAGACTTTGGCTTCAGTTTCAATGTAGTCACCTCCATCCGGGACGGGGATGATGACAGCGGAGCCGATCGCAGCGTACAGGGGAGTTTGCGGCAGTTTCTCCAAAATGCCGAAGCGCTCTCGGGCGCCAACGCGATGCGCTTTGTCCCCGCGATGCCCCAAAACGAGAGCAACTGGTGGCGCATCGAGCTGACGGATGACCTGAGCGCGCTGCAGGATGACCGCACCACTATCGACGGGACCGCTTACTCTCTCGGTGACGGAGTGACGGAAATAGACAGCAACGCCGGAAGGCTCTCCCAAAGCGGCGCGAAGGTCGGTGTCGGGAGCGACGGGGTGGAGAGTACGGGGGATGAGGAGAGTCTACCGAGTTATGAGTACAAAGAGCTGGAGATCGACGCCAACGACAAGAAACTCTTTGAGTTTGTCGGAGATGAGATCACCATCGAGGATCTGGCGATTTTTGATCACGATCACTTCAGCAACGGGGCGGTGACCTTGACCAACGGAAGCGATCGGGATGTGATCCGTCGGCTCTTTCTGGGGGCCAGAGCCGACGGAAGCGCGGTGACGAGCGCGGATGACAAGATATATATCGCGGTTCGGAGCGATCCGGATGTTTACGATACGGTGATCGAGGACAACTATGTCACCCGGACCATCTCCACCGGGATCTTTTTCCGGGGATGGGGGCGCATCGAGGGCAACTACCTCTACGACAACGGCGGGGAGCATGATGTCAACGACGCGATCAGTATCGAAAACAACTCCGACGCGGACCGGGAGGTGATCCTCCGCCGCAACTACATCGACAAGGCTCCGGCCTACGGGATCGAATCCTGGCGCGCCAGCGGCGGCTTTACCATCGAACACAACACCATACTGCATACCGGTGAGGGGGGAGGCGATGAGCAGGGGGGAATCCGGCTTTTTGGCAGCGAAAGCAGCGTGCGCTACAATCTGGTCACATCGGTGACAGGCCCCGGCGTGGTGGTGACGAAGTATGGATCGGATATGGGCAAAAACATCATCCTGCGCAACGCCATCTACGACAACGGATCGCTCAGTATCGACCTGGGACAGAACGATACCAACGGCGACGGGGTTACCCCCAACAACGGTACCGTGGACAGCAGCCTCCAAAACGATGATATCGACTATCCCATCATCACTTCGGCCACCTGGGACGGGGCGACGCTCCATGTGGAGGGGTTTGTGGGTGCTGCTCCCGGAGACGGTGATTTTGCCGACGCCCGGCTGGAGGTCTATCTCGCTAAGATCAGCGGTACCATCGACGGCGAAAAGATCGCAGGGGACGCAGAGAGCGTCCCCCACGGTCAGGCGAAACGGTTTTTGTTCGAGTGTCAGGCGGATGGCAGCGGAAACTTCAGCTGCGATCAGACGATGAGCTCCGTAGCCTCGGGAACGGAGCTGACCATGAGCGCTACCATTGATAGCCACGGTACGTCTGAGTTTGGTCCCGATTTTGAGGTGATCTTTTTGCCGGAGATGCACATCACCAAAAGCTCCTGCGTGATCGACGATCCGGTCAACGATCAGAACAGCCCCAAGCGGATCCCGGGAGCGACGATCCGCTATGCGGTGGAGGTGAAGAACGGGGGCGTGGGACCGGCAGAAGATGTGATGGTCGAGGACAATCTCAGCAGCTTGTTTGACGAGAGTACGATCCGAAATCTTCAGATCCAAAACAGTGTTTGTGATTGTGAAGGGATCACATCCGCCAGTAACAACGGACCCGACGGCAGCGGTGACGGAGAGAATCCGGTGAAGCTCGACTTTGATACCGTCGATGCCGGTACGACCGAATGCGGCTATTTTGAAGTAGAGATTCGATGAGATATCTTCTCTTTGTCTGGCTCTGTTTTGTCTGGCCTGTGGAGGTGTGGAGCTGGAAAATGGAAGCGGATAAAATAAGGGTCAATACCACGACCAACGATGTAAAAACACATGTGGTTTTTCGACAGGTGTTTGATGTGGTTCCTCTGGTTTTTACCTTGACGGATGATCGGGGAGGACATCCCGCTGCGTTGAGGGTTAACAACATTACTGCTACCGGATTTGATATTTATTCGGTAGAACCTCAAGGCGAAGACGGCCCCCATCTTGCAATGTATCAAACCCCCTATATCGCTGTTGAACCGGGCGAACATACACTGCCCGACGGGACACGGATCGTGGCGGGAACTGTCTCGACCAAAAAATATCAGTCCAAAATCCCCTTTTTAAGCAACTGGGAGCATGTGAATCTGAGCGGATTTTCTACGACGCCGGTGGTCCTGGGAGAGATTCAGACCCGTACCAACGAACGTACTGACGATCCGGTCCCCGATGCGGTCTCCAAACCGTGGATTACGACGATCGTTTCCAATGTAAACAGCAACGGATTTGATATCGCTTTGGAGCGTTCAGAGACCACTGAAGGAACTCTGGCGCAGGAAGAGACCGTCGCCTATCTGGTGATGGACTCGGGGCTTAATGGGGGCAACCATTATTTTGGAAGCAACGATGCCAGTAAGATCGAGTACGAAACGATACGCAGTGATGATGTGATCCGGGGGTGGGATGACGGGGATGCCCGCATTGACTTTTCTAAAAGCTACTCCAATCCTATTGCGGTAGCGACGAAGAATACCCGGAGTGAGAGTGACGGAGGATGGTTGAGGCGGGGCGTAGTAGAGAGGAGTTATATCACACTTCAGGTAGATGAGGACCGGGCAAGGGATACAGAACGAAGACATGTAACGGAACGGGCGGGGATCGTGATCTTTTCCGAGCCTTTTGATGCAGAATTTTTGCCTACATCAGATGCGAGGATGCTCATCAATGAGGTGATGTACAATGAAACCGTCACCGGTACCGATAACGATGAGTTTGTGGAGCTTTATGTCACCGGGGGAGGCAACATCTACGGTTATGTGCTCTCCGATCAGGACAGGCACTACTACCGTTTCCCCTCCTGTGATGTCCAGAAAGGGGAGTATGTGATCTTTCATACCGGAGGGGATCCGGCAAATAACAGCTGCAGCGGAAGCGTCAAGCACTTTTACCAAGGAGTAAGCGAGTATTGGAACAATAACAGCGGGGATGATGTTCTGCTTTTGCGAAGCGCTTCAGATGATGTGACCGTTGACGGATACCACAAAACCTTCAACACTTCAGTCGAAGATTATATAGCCTACAGCCTCACAAACGTTTCGGCTTATGATCCGCCGCCTACCAGCATGAGAGGCACCACGGCCGATTGGAATAACAGCTACAATGGTGAACTGGATAATGCGGCCGACGGAGTCTCCATCTCTTTGACACCCAACGCCCGAGATAGCAACAGCTCAGCCTGCTGGGAGTTCAGCGCCAGCGGCAACGCCGCGGACAACGGCTGCAGCGGCTATCTGCCCACCCGGGATACCGATCCCTCTGTGACTTATACCTACTCAATGGGAGCCAACAACAACGTAATGCCGGAAATGCACATCACCAAAACCTCCATTGTCCTCAACGATCCGGTCAACGGTACGACCAACCCCAAACGGATCCCCGGTGCGACGATTCGGTACTGTTTTACCGTAGACAATAATGGTACAGGGGATGCGGATGATGTCGCGATCCATGATACACTCGACAGTACGGGGAATCGGGACAAGCTGACCTATGTCAAGTCGGGACATGGGAATCTTGTAAACGGCACAGGATCATCATGCAGCGAGAACGACTGCAAAAACATTTCCAATGTATCGGGCAGCTACAACAGCAACACCAAACAGGTGGACCTCAACCTCACGACACCGTTCACGGAAGGCCATCACGAATGCGCCTATATCGAGGTGACGATCGATTGACGTAGGTCGGGTTCCCCCGATCCCGACGATGAACGTTTCGCATACCGGTGTGTTGGCCATGGCATGGTAATGTCGGGTGGTAATGATGCGTTGGATATGGTGGCGGGCGATCATGAGCGTTTGGTCACGGGAATGTTTGGATAGTTCAATCAAGCTGTTTTTTTGTGGAATTGATTCCACAAAAAGTGTATTATTTTGTTGATTGTATTCCACATATATGATAAATCAGCTTTTCGGTTTTTTGTATTAGCCCAGAATAGGAATTTACATTGGGGCCGTCATTCCGGACCCCCCCCGATCGTTCAATGGAGCTCCATCTTCCCGGTATCTCAGTGGGATCCTGAATCGAGTTCAGGATGACAGGCTGCCTGATTATTCCCGGCCAGGCCCGCTCCGTCATGTGTCGATTTGGGTCACGATTGATCCGATAGGTATGATTATGAGATTGTTGGGATCGGAAAGATATGGCATCTGCCGACATTTGTCGCTGTCGGCAGATGTGGGTCTAATGCTTCAGCAGATGTATCAGATAGTACACGGCCAAAAGCATATACCCGATGAATGCAGTGAGAGTATGACAGTTCATCGTCGGCTCCTTTCTCAGAAGCCATCCCGCCGTCTTCCCACTGAATTACGCCAAAAAAAAAGCCCCGCATCCCCGAGGGGATGAAGGGCTCCCGGCTCCATACATCAGCGACAACTGACTAAAGAACCGACGATGTAATAGCTCTCACTGCATTACGGGATTATTATAGGCCATTTTTACTTAGATGGATATTAGATGCGATGGGGAGCGATCATGTACGATCGGTCACGGATATGTCGGGATCGGGGGAACCCGACCTACATTGGGTCCGTCATTCCGGACCTGATCCGGAATCTCCCCGGTTGGGAAATATGACAATCTGACATATTTGGGGCCGATGTTTCTTGTATGGGGTACAATGTCTCCATGAAATATCGACGAATCTACATGGATGGGTACAGCTATTTTTTGACGCTTGTGACGCAGGGGCGCCGGCCGTTGCTGGTGGAACATATCGATCTGTTGCGCGAGGCCTTTCGTCGCAGCAGGCAGCGGTATGTGTATCGTATCGAGGCGATCGTGGTCCTGCCCGATCATCTCCACATGATCATCACCCCGAGGGTGGCTTCCGAATACTCCCATATCGTGCGCCATATCAAACGGGGCTTCGTCTACGGCCTGCCAAAAGCGATCCGGGATGACGCCAAAACCGCACTCTCCACCGCCAAATACCGACGATCCCATTCCGGTATCTGGCAGGAGCGTTTCTATGAACATACGATCCGTGACGAAAAAGACTGGCAGGACAAAATGGCCTATATCCGGGACAACCCTGTCAAACACGGTCTGGCGGAAACAGGAAATGCATGGCCGTACGGATCGTTTGCCGATTGACGTAGGTCGGGTTCCCCTGATCCCGACGATGGACGTTTCGCAAACCGTTGTGTTGACCATGGCATGGTGACGTGGGGATTGCAACAACGTGTCGGACGTGGTTGCAATCGGTTATGGAAATGTCGGGTGGTCATAATGTGTGGAATGCGATAGTGGGCGATCATGTACGATCGGTCACGGATATGTCGGGATCGGGGGAACCCGACCTACATGGTCAGGACGTGTTGTCTGTTATGCCCGGAGATACCGGTCAGGATGGTGTCGGGGCGATCCACTCCTCGATGTTCTTCACGACCCCTTCGAGGAGTTTGTGGCGGGATTCGATGCTGCCCCAGGCGATGTGGGGGGTGAGCAGGAGGCGCTCGGTGTGGCGGATGTGCAGGAGAGGGTTGTACGGGGGGATCGGCTCGGTCTCGGTGACGTCGAGGCCGGCGTAGATCTCCCGGCGGTCGAGTTCGGCGGCCAGCACGGCCTCATCGACGATGCCGCCGCGGCCGACGTTGATAAGGATCGCGCCCTCTTTGAGGAGCGGGAGGTTCCCGGCCCCAAGCAGGTCACGGGTGCGGTCGCCCAGCGGGGCGTGGATCGAGACGATGTCGGAGGTGCGGAGCATCTCATCGAGGTCCAGATGGGGCCAGGGCTGGTCGGTGTTGGCCCCGCTGGTGGAGTGGTAGACCACCTCGGCACCGAACGCTTCGGCGATGCGGGCGACCTGCCGTCCGATGGTCCCCATGCCGATGATCCCCCAGCGTTTGCCCGCGATCTCGTGGAACGGCTGCTCAAGGTGGGTGAAGGTGGGGCTCTGGCTCCAGGCACCCCCCTGCGCGTAGCTGCTGTAGTATCCCATCTTCTCCATCAGATAGAGTGTCATGGCAAACGTGTGCTGCGCGACGCTCCGGGTGGAGTATCCCGCGACATTCTTCACCTCGATCCCCAGCTCCTGCGCAGCCTCCAGATCGACGTTGTTCATGCCGGTGGCGGTGATGCAGATGAGTTTGAGAGAGGGAGCGGCTTCCATGAGCGCACGGTCAAGAATGACTTTGTTCGTCAAAACCACATCGGCTCCGGCGATCCGCTCGGCGGTCTCATCCGCAGCAGTGATATCCCAGGTCTCCAGCTCGCCGAACCGTTCCAGCGGTGAGAGGTCGAGATCGGCTCCGAGGGTATCGGCATCGAGAAGGACAAGTTTCATGGCGGACCTTTGCGGTTGTGATGTTGGTGTATTGTAGATGGTTATAGCTGATGAGCGGTTGACGGCCCACATTTGTTTGACATTTTTTTGGTATTGTAATGGTATGTATCAGCCGGGAGTGCCGAGCCTTCCATGATGGGGCAAGGCAAGAATATATGTTCATCTTTGTACCAAAAGGAGAACAGATGAAGATCAAGGTTTATCTCGCCAAAGGCTACAAGATCATCAACGTCAGTGTCTTCGACAGCATCAAAGCCATCTCCGAAAAATACAGCCGCTGGGAGTACGTCCTCTGACGCGTCGTCCGGGTTGACTTCCGTACATTGATACGATATACTAATGTATAAAATGTGATGTACAAAAGGGATAGTCATGCACCGGACACAGATCTATTTTGAAGAGCCGCTGTTCGAGGCGATCAAGCGGGAAGCTGCCCGGATGGGGGTATCGATCTCAGCCTATATCCGGGATCGTCTGCGCAAAGACCTCGAGCAGAACCGCTCCCCGAAACCGGCCCGTGATTTCTCGGAGTTTGCCGGGATGTGGCGGG
>Ga0256843_1002772_pt1 | contig 12598 bp, 13 predicted proteins | sample AlvinellametaG_FD_191572 | JGI IMG/M metagenome (GOLD analysis project Ga0256843, IMG submission 191572) | Pompeii worm associated microbial communities from hydrothermal vent at the East Pacific Rise, Pacific Ocean - Alvinella | ecosystem: Host-associated > Annelida > Integument > Unclassified ... | reverse complement strand
CACGCCGAGGGCCGCGGGTTCGAGTCCCGTCAGCTCCGCCATTTAAGACCCGTTAGCTCAGTCGGTAGAGCAATTCCCTTTTAAGGAATGGGCCGTTGGTTCGAATCCAACACGGGTCACCACTTTCTAAATGAGATAATCAAATTTAAGGTTTTTTATAAGTTTTTAATTTGATGATAAATTTAGTATTGTTATTTTAAAGTGTCCCCTTCGTCTAGGGGTCTAGGACACCGCCCTTTCACGGCGGCGACAGGAGTTCAAATCTCCTAGGGGACGCCAATAGGTCGCTTAGCTCAGTTGGGAGAGCATCAGCCTTACAAGCTGAGGGTCACTGGTTCGAGCCCAGTAGCGACCACCATATATATTATTTATATTGATATTATATTTTTTTTATTGATATCCCTCCCCCCCATTTTATTTTTTTCATTTTTATTTTGAAGAAGGTTCCCCCCTTTCCTTCTTCTTATCCCTTTTTATATGATATAATTCATCAAAAAAAGGTAATTATGAAAGTAGCTATTATTGGTGGGACTGGCTTTATAGGTAAAAATCTACAAACATATTTTGATAATCCTTTAATAATTTCTTCAAAAAACTTTAATGAAATAGAAAAAATCAAAAACTACGATATTGTAATAAATTTAGCAGGTAAACCTATTGTTAAAAGATGGAATGAAAAATATAAAAAGTTATTATATTTTTCAAGAATAGAAACAACAAAAAAGATAGTTGATATTATTAATGATTCTAATGTAAAACATTTTATTTCTACATCAGCTATAGGGTATTATCAAAATCCATGTATTTGTGATGAAAGTTCACCTAATGGAGAAGGATTTTTAGCAAATTTAGCTAAGAATTGGGAAAATGAAGCTTTAAAATGCAATAAACTTACTACAATTTTAAGATTTCCAGTTGTTTTAGGAAATGGGGGAGCATTGGAAAAAATGATAACTCCATTTAAATTTGGATTAGGTGGAATTATAGGTAATGGAAAGCAATATTTTACATGGATAGATATTAAAGATTTAATTAATATTTATCAATTTGTAATATCTAATAAGATAGAAGGTATTTTAAATGTTAGTAGTCCAGATATTGTAACTAATTATCAGTTTACTAAAACATTAGGAAAAGTTTTGAATAGACCTACTATATTACCTATGCCTGAATTTGTATTAAAGTTACTTTTTGGGGAAGCCAGTGAAGTTTTGATTTCAAATCAAAAAATGATACCTAAAAGACTATTAGAATTAGGGTATAATTTCGAGTATGCAAATTTAGAAAAAAGTCTTAGGAGTTTAGTTTGAAAGCAGTGTTTTTGATGAATATGGGTGGGGCTAGAGATGAAAAAGAGTTAAAAGAGTTTATTTATAATATGTTTAAAGATAAAAGAATTATAACTTCACCTATTAGACATATTTTAGCTCCAATTATTAGTAATTTAAGATATAAGAATGTATGGAAAAATTATGAATTAATAGGAGGAAGTCCTATATATAAACATACAGAAAATTTGATAAATAAAGTGCAAAAAAAGTTAGATATACCAGTATTTAGTGTTATGAGATATACTTCTCCTAAAGCTGATGAAGTTATACAAGAAAATAATATTACTGAAGCACTTTTATTTCCTTTATACCCACAATTTTCTACGACTACTACATTATCTAGTTTTGATGATGTTAAAGGTATTAAAACTAAAAAAATAGAAAGATTTTATAAAGATAAAAAATATAATGAAGCTGTTATTGAAAAAATAATAGAAGGATTAAATGGGTGGAATAGTGAAGAAGTGAATTTGATTTTTTCAGCTCATGGATTGCCTCAAAAAATAGTAGATGCTGGTGATAGCTATGAAAAAGAGATTAATGAGCATGTTGAGATTTTATCTAATATGTTAAAAGAAAAAAACATAAATTTTAAATCATTAAATTTAGCATATCAATCAAAAGTTGGACCTATGAAATGGTTAGAACCTAGTTTAGATACTAAGCTTACTGAATTTAAAAATCAAAAAGTATTGATATATCCTATTAGTTTTATTATAGATAACTCTGAAACAGATTTAGAACTTGCTATTGAATATGCACACCAAGCAAAAGATCTAAACATAGATTATAAAGTTTGTAAAGTATTAAATGATAGTGATAAATTTGTAGATTTTCTAGTAGAAAAAATAAAAAGCACTATTTAAGTGCTTTTTCTATTTTATCAATATATTTGTTTTGTTCTGTTGTAATATCTTGTTTTGTAATAGCTCCATAAATAACTGGCCAGCTTAAAAATATAATAATAAATAAAGCTAAGATAACCATTCCCCAGCTTCTTTTTCCTTTTTTAGCTAAACATTCTTTATCTACAGGTTTTCCACACTCTTCTATATCTCTATCTATTTTATTTGAATACATAAAGTAAAAAAACCATCCAACTAAAATATTTGGCATAATTAAACCTAATATTAAAAATAAAAAGCTATGTAGAATAAATCCAATTTGTATAAATAATAATGAAATAATAATTACAGCTAAAGCTTCCATATTAGCTTTTTTATAAAGTAAATAAAACCATCCCCATATAAATCCTTTTAGATTAAAAATAGGTTTTGTTTTTGATAAATCTTTATTTATCATATCTTTTATATATTTTATTTCTTTATCACTAAACTCAGGACTATGAGTTTTAATTAGTTCTTCCATTAAATCTCCTTTTGATTTTTTCTATATCTTCATTTGTTAAAACACCATTTTCAACTAAAGGTAAAATTTTAACTAAAAAATTTTCTTTATCAGATACTCTTATAGAATTTATTAGACTATCTTTTTTTAATTGATATTCTTCATCTGAAATAATACCATTTTTATATAGTTTATGTAAGTCCATCATTTTTCTTGAAAATTTTTCAGGAGACATGTTTATTATATATTCTAAAATTAATAAAATAATTATAGTAAATAATGGAGATATTAAAAATGCTATAAAAGACCATATCCAAAAATTACGATTAAATTTTTTATAAGCAAAAAATCCAACTAACATACAAATTATTCCAAATGCAATCCACATCATTTTTTTGCCTTTTTTTGATAGAATTATAATAAAAAAAGGTTTGAAATGGTAATTACTAATATAGCAAACTCAAAAGATATAAAAATAAAAGATGGGATTATTGTAGAAATAGGAGATAATCTAGTGGATGATGAAATATATGATGCACAAAATTCAAAAATTTATCCTACTATCATAGATTTAAATGTAAAAAATTCTGAATCTATTTCAAAACTAAATGAAAAAGCTTTAAAAGGTGGAGTTGGTACTATATTGATGATGCCAAAACATAAACCTATTTATAATAAATTGCAACTTGCATATAATCTTACAAAAGAAAAAGATATAGATTTATTTGTTGCTATTGAAGCTATACATGAAAATAAACTTACAGATATACATATTTTAATAGATAAAGGTGCTAGTGCATTATTTATTAATAGTGATGAAGATATGAATTTAATTAAAAGAGTTTTTCAATATGCTGAGATGTTAAAAGTACCTGTATTTATAAATGCAAATAATAAAGCACTTTTAGGAAATGGGCAAATGAATGCAAGTGATAAAGCTTATTCTCTTGGATTAGAAGGGATAGAAAATTATGTAGAGAGTGTGGAGGTAGCTAAGATATTAGAACTTTCTAAATATTTTGATGTAAAAATAGTATTTCAATCAATAACTACAAAAGAAAGTTTAGAATTATTAAAATCTAGAGATAGAAATAAAATTTTTATAGATGTATGTATTGATAACCTTTTATATTCTGATGAGGAAATAGGAGAGTTTAATACATTATTTAAAACGTTTCCTCCATTAAGAAGTGAACAAGATAAAAACTCTTTACTTGAAGCTGTTAAAAATGAAGAGATTGATTTTATATCATCAAATCATATTTCTATTAGTGATGAAAATAAAGATGTTGCTTTTGAAGTAGCTGAATTTGGTATACCAAAACTTGATAAGTTTGCGAAACTTGTATATACATTAAATATTGATGAAGATATTTTAATAAAAATGGTTTCAAAAAATCCTGCTAAATTATTAAATTTAAATGAAGGTGAGATTAAAATAGGTAAAAAAGCAAAATTTATGTTAGTATCAAATGGCCTAAATTATGAAAAGAAAAGTGAACAAGAATTCAATCTAAAAAAAATGTTTATTTTTGAAGAAAAATGAATTTTTTTGTCATATTTTGATGAAAAAAAGAAAAAAATGGGGTATAATTGCAATTAGCCTCATAAGGAGGAATCATGATTAATAAAATCGTGTTGTTTTATGTAGATGGGTTTAAAAACCTATCAAGCCTTGGTAAAAAGCTTTGGCTTCTTATCATAATTAAATTAGTTGTGATTTTTGTAATAATAAAAGTCTTCTTTTTTCCGACTGTAGATACAGTAGTGTCTAAGGATAAACAAGTTGACTTATATATAAACCAACTTACAAAAGTCACAACACAAAAAATCAAAAAGGAGGAGTAGCATGGTAGATTACAGCATGCTTGAGTGGGCAAGAGCCCAGTTTGCTATGACAGCAATTTTCCACTTCTTTTTCGTACCATTTACATTAGGTATGTCTTTCATGGTAGCTTACTTTGAGACTATCTATGTAAAAACTGGAAAAGCAGAATGGAAACAAATCACTCAATTCTGGCAAGTATTATTTGGAATTAACTTTGCCATCGGTTTATCAACAGGTATCATTCATGAATTTGAATTTGGTACAAACTGGTCAACATATTCATGGATAGTTGGGGACTTATTTGGTGCTCCATTAGCAGTTGAAGGTGTTGTTGCATTCTTCATGGAAGCAACATTCGCAGCAATCGCATTCTTTGGATGGAAAAGAGTATCTAAAGGTGTTCACTTAACTTCATCTTGGTTACTTGCAGCAGGTTCTAACTTATCTGCATTATGGATTCTTATTGCAAATGGATTTATGCAACATCCAACAAGTGCATTCTATACATTCAATATTGATACAGCAAGACTTGAATTAACAGATTTCATGAGTTTAATTATGCAACCAGTTGCACAAGTTAAATTCTTACACGTTGTAACTGCTTCATATACTATGGCGGCAGTATTTGTATTAGGTGTATCTTCTTTATATCTATTAAGAGGAAAATATACAGAATTTGCTAAAAAATCAGCAACAGTAGCAGCAGCTTCTGGATTAATCGCTTCAATTGCAGTAGCAGTTATTGGTGATGATCATGCTTATGAAGTAGCAAATACTCAACCAACAAAAATTGCTTCTTTAGAAGGTTTAATCGTTGGACAAAAATCAGCTCCAATCGTAGCAATTGGTTTACCAAAAACTATGAGTGTTGAAGAAATTAAAAATGCTGAAGAAGGTGATGGATTCACATTCAAAATTGAATTACCAGGATTATTATCAATCTTAGGTAAAAGAGATCCAGGTGCATTCGTTCCAGGTGTTAAAGATTTACTTTATGGAAATAAAGAATATGGAATTTGGTCTTGGGATAAATTAGTAGCTGAAGGTGCAAGAGCTATTAAAGATTTAAAAGACTACCATGCAGCTAAAAAAGCAGGTGATTTAGCAGCTATGAAAGCAGCTAATGAAGATTTCCACGCAATCGTTGCAAATGTAGATGGAACAAAAGTTGAAAGAGCTGAATTAATGGGTTATGGATATTTTGCTGAATTACCAAATAATGGTATTGAACATGCATTCCCACCAGTTGCTCCAGTATTCTTCTCATTCCATATTATGGTTGCTTTAGGATTCTGGTTCATCTTATTATTTGTTTTAGCTTATGCAGCTGTTGTAAAAGGAACTTATTGGAACAACAAAGCGCTTCAAAAAGCAGCTTTATTTACAATTCCATTACCATGGATTGCAATTAGTTTTGGATGGATGTCAGCTGAGATCGGTAGACAACCATGGACAGTGTTTGGAGTACTTCCAACATTCAAATCTGTAACTCCACTTGATTTAGTAAATGTACAAGCAACATTCTTTATGTTCTTAGTTGCATTCGTAGTACTTGGAATTGCAGAATTAAAAATGTTATTTACGGTTGTTAAAAACGGACCGAAAGGAGCTCACTGATGGAAAAATGGGCAGGAATTACGGGAACAAATACTACAACAGATCCTAATGTAATGCTTTTATTACAAGAGTATTGGTGGATTATTGTTGCAGTTTTAGGTGGACTTTTTGTTCTTATGACAATGGTTCAAGGTGGACAATCATTACTTCATACAGCAAGTGATGAAATGGAAGAAAGAGCGATGATTAACTCTTTAGGTAGAAAATGGGAGTTAACATTTACAACTTTAGTTATGTTTGGTGGTGCATTATATGCAGCATTCCCATTATTCTATTCAGTATCATTCGGTGGTGCTTATTGGGTATGGATGTTAATCTTATTTGGATTTGTATTACAAGCAGTATCTTATGAATACATTAATAATCCAAATAACTTAATTGGTAAAGGAACATATAAATTATTCCTATACTTCAATGGTATTGTTACTATGATTTTAGTTGGTGCAGCAGTTGGTACTTTCTTTACAGGAAGTAACTTCTCATTTGACCCTGCAACTAGAGTATTAGAGTGGGGAACTGCAGCAGATGGAATGAACTTAAGAGGTTTAGAAGCAGCACTTGACTTTAGTCATGGAGCATGGTTCAACATCGCATTTGGTGTATTAATCTTAGCAATCGCTAGATTATTAGGGGCTTTATGGTTAATCAATGATATTGATAACAATGAATTCCCAGAATTAATTGAAAAAATCAGAGCAACATCTAAAAGATGTTTCATTGTATTTTTAGTTGCTTTAGTAGTTGTTTTATTTGGACTTGTAACATTACCAGGATATGCTTATGATATCCATACTGGTGTAGTTCATATGGAAGAACATAAATATTTAAATAACTTATTAGCTGGATATGGTATTCAACTAATTGTATTTTTAATTGGTGCAGTATTATTCTTACTTGGAATTTTCCAATCAATTTTTGGAAAAAGTACAGGTGGAATTAAACTTAGTGGTTTAGGAGCAGTTTTAATCGGTATTATTGTATTTACATTAGCTGGATTAAACGGAACTGCATTCTATCCAAGTTATGCTGATATTCAAAGTAGTTTAACTATCCAAAATACATCTGGTAGTGAAAATACTTTATGGGTTATGGCTGGTGTTAGTGTAGCTGTTCCATTTGTTTTAGGATATATCGCTTACGTTTGGTATCAAATGAAAAAAGATGGTCCTATTACAAAAGAAGAGTTAGAAGACCCAGAAAGTCATGCATATTAATAAAGGAGATAGAATGAAAAAAATCATAGCATTATTAATGGTATTTTTTGGAAGCTTACTTTCAGCTTCTGAAAAATTATTACCAAATGGAATTACTCCAGAAGTTCAACATGTAAATGTTACATGGGGATTAATTTTATTCTTTATGTGGCCAGTAATTATTATAATTACTTACAAATTTATTGAATATACACTTAAAAAAACAGGTATTGAAAAAGACCTTTAATCTCCTTTTTCCCCTTTGTGGGAAAAAAAATAAAACAATTATTTGTTTTTAATAATTTTTCTTATTTCTTCAAAAGCTTCGTAGATTTTTTTATTTTTAGCTTTATTTTCAAAATCACCATTTTTTTCTTTAATATAAAATTTTATAGTAGAATCTATTTTAGTAGGAGTAGATTGTTTTTTTATATAAGTGGTATAAGCTTTTATATTTGAGATAGAAATAGATTTACATTTATTAGTTTTATTTTGAATAAATCTAAGCATTGTCTTAATATCGTTTAACTTTTGATATAATTCAAAATTAATTGCTTGATGTTTTGTTACAAAATATAAAGTTTCACCTTTTAAATACATATATAAAATATTGTTTTGATAATGAATAGGTAAACCTTTTATTAGTAACTTTAAACATTTTTGTGTTTTTATCTTATCGTAAGGAAGTGGTAAATGTTTAAGTATTTCTTTTATATTTTTCATATTATAATTATATCATTTTTTATATTGGGTTGTGGTTATAAAGCAGATCCAAAATGGATAGTAGATAAAAATACTACTGAAAATAATAATACAAAGATAGTAAAATGAAATATGATGTAATTATAATAGGTAGTGGATTAGCTGGTATTTGGACAGCACTTAATTTAGATAAATCATTAAAAGTATTGCTTATTACAAAAAGTAGAGTATGGGGATGTAATAGTTTTTATGCTCAAGGTGGAGTTACTGTAGCTAGAGATGAAAATGATATTAAATCTCATATAGAAGATACTTTAAAAGCAGGTGCTTATCATAATGATAAAAAGATGGTGGAGTTATTAAGTAAAAAATCTTTAGAGGTTATTAGCGATATAGAAAGTATGGGATTTAGATTTGATAGAGATAAAAATGGAGAAATTCTTTTTACTAGAGAAGGTGCTCATTCTTATGATAGGGTAGTACATGCAGGTGGAGATGCTACTGGAAGAGAAATTCATAAATTTATTTTTGATGAAGATAAAAGTTTTTTTATAGATGAAGCGATAGTATTTGATTTATTAATAGAAGATGATGTATGTTATGGAGTAAGTGTTTTAAAAGGCAATAAAACAGAAAATATTTATGCAGATAGTGTAGTTCTTGCAAGTGGTGGAGTAGGTGGATTATATAAGTATGATACAAATGCAAATGCAATTAGTGCAGATTTACAAGGTATTGCTATAGAAAAAGGTTTGAAACTTACAGATATGGAGATGACACAGTTTCATCCTACTGTATATGTAAAAAGTAAAACAGCTCAAAAACAACTTTTAAGTGAAGCTCTTCGTGGAGAAGGTGCTAAGGTAGTAGATAAAAATAGATATCAATTTTTATATGAGTATGATGAAAGAGGAGAACTTGCTAGTAGAGATATAGTAAGTAGGGCAATTTATGATTATCAGCAAAAAGGAAATGAAGTTTTTTTAGATTTTAGTGAATGGAATGAAGAATTTTTTAAGAATAGATTTCCTACTATTTATTTTAAATTAAAAAATGTTGGATATGATATTCCAAAAGAATTAGTTCCTATTTCACCAGCATTTCATTATATGATGGGTGGAATTAAAGTAGATGAAGATTCTAAAGTTTTAGGATTTGAAAATTTATATGCTGTAGGAGAGGTAGCTAATACAGGAGTACATGGGGCTAATAGATTAGCTAGTAATTCATTACTTGAGTGTTTTGTATTTGCAAAAATTTGTGCAAAAGATATAAATAAAAATATTAAGATAAGAGATAAAAAATTTAATATAAAAGAGGAAGTTTTAAAATTACCTACAGATAAACAATATAAAAATCAATTACGTGAAATTATGTGGAAAAATGTAGGGATTATTAGAACAACTAAAGGTTTAAATGAAGCATTAGACTTTGTAGAATCTAGTTTGGATAAAGTAGGAAGAATTACAAAATTAAGATTTTTAACTGCTAGAGAAATGATTAATCAAGCTTTAAAAAGAAAAAAATCTTTAGGTGCACATTATATTATTGAATAAATTTAGTTATAATTATATAAATTAACTTAAAAGGAAATAAAATGGAACATGCAGTAGAAGCTGTAAATATGACACATTCACTCTTTGGATGGATTGTATTTGGAATATTTGTAGTGGGATATTTCTTTATTGCAGCAGAAGAAAAATATCATATAAATAAATCAAAACCGGCATTATTTATCGGTACATTTATGTTTGTATTAATTGGGGGATATTATTCGTTTAACCATTTAGATGTAGCACCTCTTCATCATGAGATGCAAAAATTGATCTTAGAGATTGCTGAAATTTTCTTTTTCTTATTTGTAGCAATGACATTTATTGAGACAATGATTGAAAGAAATGTATTTGAAGTATTAAAGCATAAGCTTGTAAGTAAGGGGTATAGTTATAAAAAACTATTTTGGCTTACAGGGTTATTAGCATTTTTTATCTCTCCAGTAGCAGATAACTTAACAACAGCTCTTATTTTATCAACAGTATTATTTACTATTGATAAGAAAAAAATGGAGTTTTTAGTACCAGGTGCTATTAATATCGTAGTAGCTGCAAATGCTGGTGGAGCTTGGTCTCCATTTGGTGATATTACTACTCTTATGGCTTGGACAGCAGGGAAAGGTCAATTTGTAGACTTTTTATATCTATTTCCTGCATCATTTATAGGATGGTTAATTACAGCATTTTTACTTAGTTTATCAGTACCAAAAGGGATGCCACATTTTGATGCATTAACAGAAGTTATTCCTAGAATAAAACCAGGTGGAATGGTAGTAGTATATCTTGGTATTGCTACAATTGTTATGGCAGTATTAGGACATACTTTTATGCATTTTCCAGCTATGTGGGGAATGATGTTTGGTTTAGCCATTTTAAAAATGTATACATATTTTCATAAAAAATGGCATTCAGAAGATTCAATAAATATTTATGCACAAATGGCAAGAGTAGAAAATGATACATTATTATTTTTCTTTGGTATTTTAAGTGCAGTTGGAGCTTTACATTTTATGGGATTCTTAGATTATATTCATGATATGTATAGTGCGATTGGAAGTTCTACAGCTAATGTAGCTGTTGGATTTATCAGTGCTATTGTTGATAATGTACCAGTAATGAGTGCTATTTTAAAAGCATCTCCAGAGATGGGAATAGATCAATGGATGCTTGTAACACTTACAGCAGGTATTGGTGGAAGTTTAATTAGTTTTGGTAGTGCTGCAGGTGTAGGTGTAATGGGTAGAATGAAAGGTATTTATACTTTTGCTAGCCATATGAAATTTGCTTGGACTATTTTAGTTGGTTATGCTGTAAGTATCGCTATTTGGTATTTTCAGTTTGAAATTTTAGGCTTATATTAAAATATAAAAAAACAAAGGAGAAACATGCAAACAGCCGATATTATCGTATTAGACTTTGGTAGTCAATATACACAACTTATTGCAAGAAGATTAAGAGAAGAAAATATCTATTGTGAAATAGTTCCATATTTCGAAAAATTAGAAAAAATTAAAGAAAAAAATCCAAAAGGGATTATTTTAAGTGGTGGTCCTGCTTCAGTTTATGCTGAAGATGCATATAAAATAGATAAAGAAATTTATAACTTAGGATTACCAATTTTAGGTATTTGTTATGGTATGCAGTTAATTACTGTAGATTTTGGTGGTGAAGTAGTAAGAGCTGATCATCATGAATATGGTAAAGCAGAATTACTTTTTGATGAAGTAAATGGAGGAACTTCTGTTTTATTTAAAGATGTTCCAGAAAAAAGTATAGTTTGGATGAGTCATGCTGATAGAGTTGAGAGATTACCAGAAGGTTTTGTAAGAATCGCTCATACAGAGAATGCACCATATGCAGCAATTGCAAATGTAGAAAAAAATGTATATGCATTACAATTTCATCCAGAGGTAGCACATTCTGAATATGGGCATGTAATGCTTAAAAACTTTGCAAGAGAGATTTGTAAGATTGATAGTAAATGGGATATGGCACATTTTCTTAAATCTCAAATTGAAAAAATCAGAAAACAAGTTGGAGATGAGAAAGTTATTTGTGGACTTAGTGGAGGAGTAGATAGTAGTGTAACTACAGCTCTTTTATATGAAGCAATAGGTGATCAAGTAGTTCCAATTTTTGTAGATAATGGATTACTAAGAGAAAATGAAAGAGAACAAGTTGAGTATGCATTTAAAAATGTATTAAAGGTGCCTTTAATTACTGTAGATGCAAGAGATTTATTCCTTGGAAGACTTAAAGGTGTAACAGATCCAGAGAAAAAAAGAAAAATTATTGGTGAAACATTTATTGAAGTATTTGCTGAAGAAGCAAAAAAACACCAAGATGCTAAATTTTTAGCTCAAGGAACTTTATATCCAGATGTTATTGAATCTGTAAGTGTAAAAGGACCAAGTAAGACTATTAAATCACACCATAATGTGGGTGGACTTCCTGATTGGATGGAGTTTGAACTTATTGAGCCTTTAAGAGAATTATTTAAAGATGAAGTAAGAAAATTAGGACTTGAGCTTGGGTTACCAGAAGATTTAGTATATAGACATCCTTTCCCTGGACCAGGACTTGCTATTAGAGTAATGGGTGAAGTAAATGAAGAAGATTTAAATATTTTAAGAAAAGCTGATACTATTTTAATAGAAGAGCTTAAAGCTTGGGGACTTTATAATGATGTATGGCAAGCATTTGTAGTACTTATGAATGTAAGAAGTGTAGGTGTTATGGGTGATAATAGAACTTATGACAATGCAGTAGCTGTAAGATGTGTATCTGCAACAGATGGAATGACTGCTACATTTAGCCATTTACCATATGAATTTTTAGAAAAAGTTTCTAGCAGAATTATTAATGAAGTAGAAGGAATTAATAGAGTGGTATATGATATCTCATCTAAACCACCAGCAACAATTGAGTGGGAATAATCCTTCTCTTTCTTCTTTTTTCTACAATCTATTTTTTACTCAATTTTGGTATAATAAAAATAAAAAAAATTTAAGGATAATTTAATGGTAA
>Ga0256843_1002771_pt1 | contig 12599 bp, 19 predicted proteins | sample AlvinellametaG_FD_191572 | JGI IMG/M metagenome (GOLD analysis project Ga0256843, IMG submission 191572) | Pompeii worm associated microbial communities from hydrothermal vent at the East Pacific Rise, Pacific Ocean - Alvinella | ecosystem: Host-associated > Annelida > Integument > Unclassified ... | reverse complement strand
CACATTAAGGAAAAATAATGGCAATTAATGATCTAGTATCAGATGCGTTAACTCGTGTTCGTAATGCAGGTATGAGAAGATTACCAGTTACTACTTTAGTTCACTCTAAGAGTGTTGAAGCTGTAGCAAATATCTTAGTTGAAAAAGGTTACTTAGAGTCTGCTAACGTAATCGAAGATGGCGTTAAAAAAACTATCAAAGTTGTACTTAAGTACAATGATGAGGGTAAAACAGTAATCAATGAAATGAAAAGAGTTTCTAAACCTGGTAGACGTGTTTACAAAGGTAAAGAAGATATCAAACGTTTCAAAAATGGTTATGGAACTATTATTGTAAGTACATCACACGGCGTACTACCAAATGACAAAGCTTATGAGCTTGGCATTGGTGGCGAAGTTATGTGTACAATTTGGTAAGGGGAGAATAGCATGTCTAGAATTGGTAAAAAACCGGTAGAATTTGCAAGTGACATTACAGTTACTACAAATGGAAATGTTATAACTTTTGCTAAAGGCAAAAATAGTGTTGATTTAGATACAAAAGGAAATGTAGACTTCTCTTTAGAAGGAAATGTTTTAACTTTCGCTACAAAATCAGATTCACGTGAGCATAGAGCTTTCTGGGGAACTTATAGAGCATTGTCTCAAAATATTGTTACAGGTTTAACTACTGGTTATTCTAAACAATTAGAGATTAATGGTGTTGGTTATAGAGCAGCTGTTAAAGGTAGAGTTCTTAATCTTCAACTAGGTTTTTCTCATGATATCAATTATGACTTACCAGATGTAATTGAAGCAGAAGTAACTAAAAATGTTATCACTCTCAAAAGTCATGATAAGCAAACACTTGGACAAGTAGCTGCAGAAATCAGAAGTTTCCGTCCACCAGAGCCTTACAAAGGTAAAGGTGTTAAATACATGGAAGAGCATATCGTGCGTAAAGCCGGTAAAACTGCTAAGAAGTAAGGGAGGATATTAAAAAATGAATGCAAAAGTATTAAAAAATAAAGTAGCTAACCGTTTAAAGCGTAAGCAACGTATTCGTGCAAAGATATCTGGTTGTGCTTCACTTCCTCGTGTTTCTGTATTTAAATCAAATCGTTATTTAAGTGTACAAGCTATTGATGATGTTACTGCAACAACTTTATGTGCTGCAAACTCTAAATCAATTGGTAAAAGTGCAAATAAAGAAGGTGCTGCTGCACTAGGTGAGGCATTTGCTGCTACACTTAAAGCTGCTAACATTAACGAAATCGTATTTGACCGTAATGGTTACCAATATCACGGCGTAATTGCTGCATTTGGTGACGCACTTCGTGCAAACGAAATAAAGTTTTAAGGAGACATGATGGAAATTAACAGAGATGATTTCGAAGAATCAATTGTAAATATTGGTCGTGTTACTAAAGTTGTAAAAGGTGGACGTCGTTTTCGTTTTACTGCATTAATTGTAGTTGGTAACAAAAATGGTACTATCGGTTATGGTGTTGGTAAAGCTAAAGAGGTTCCTGATGCTATTCGTAAAGCAGTAGATAACGCTTTTAAAAACTTAACAACTGTTAAGATTAAAGGTTCTACTATCGCTCACGATATTGAGCATAAGTATAACGCTAGTCGTGTTCTACTTAAGCCAGCATCTGAAGGTACGGGTGTAATCGCTGGTGGAGCTGCTCGTCCAGTTCTTGAGCTTGCAGGAATTCAAGATATTCTTACAAAATCAATCGGTTCTAACAACCCTAACACACTAGTGCGCGCAACTGTTGAAGCACTTGGTAGACTTAAAGGATAATTGATGGGTATTGAAAATTTAACACCTGCTGAAGGTTCTACTTCTAACCGTAAACGTGTTGGACGTGGACAAGGTTCTGGTACTGGTAAGACTGCTGCACGTGGTCAAAAAGGTCAAAAATCTCGTTCAGGTTACAAAAGAAAGCGTAACTTTGAGGGTGGTCAACAACCACTTGCAAAGCGTATGCCTAAAATAGGTTTTACTTCTAGATTAGTAAAACCATATGTAATCAACGTTGAAAAAATTAAAGCAGTTGCAGAGTTAACTGAAATTACTATGGAATCTATCCGTAGTGTTCATAAAGTAGCTAACTCAGTTGCTAAAATTAAACTAGTAGGTGCATCTGCAAAAGATTTAGCATCGAAAATTAAAGACGAAAACGTTACTACAACAGGTAACTAATAAAATGAATAAAAATCTAGTTAATAAGATACTTATTACTATCGGGTTTTTATTTATCTATCGCCTACTGGCTTATGTGCCAGTTCCAGGCGTAGATACAGCAGTTATTGCCTCTTTCTTCGACTCACACCAATCAGATGCTCTCGGACTTATGAATATGTTTAGCGGTAACGCTATACAGAGACTATCTATTATTTCACTTGGTATTATGCCTTACATTACTGCATCAATCATCATGGAGCTTTTAGCTGCAACATTTCCTACTTTAGGTCAGATGAAAAAAGAGCGTGATGGTATGGTTAAGTATATGCAAATTATTCGTTATGCGACTATTGTAATTACTATAATTCAAGCAATTGGTGTTAGTGTAGGACTTCAAAGTCTTACTGGTCCTAGTGGCAATAGTGCAATTCTTGCTGATCATAATACATTTATACTTCTTTCTGCTATCTCAATGTTAGCTGGAACGATGTTGCTTATGTGGATTGGTGAGCAGATAACTCAAAGTGGTATCGGTAACGGTATCTCTCTTATTATATTTGCTGGTATTGTTTCAGGTATTCCAACTGCTATTGGTCAGACAGTAACAATGGTAAATACTGGTGCTATGAGTTTTCTAGTTGTTATAGGTATTTTACTTCTAATATTAGGTACTGTTGGTATCATCATATATGTTGAACTTGGTGAGCGTCGTATTCCTATTACGTATGCTAAAAAGACGATGATGCAAAACCAAAACAAACGTGTGATGAACTATATTCCTATTAAAGTAAATCTTGCTGGTGTTATTCCAGTAATCTTTGCAAGTGCTATTTTAATGTTTCCTATGACTGTTCTCTCTAGTAGTACTAACCCTACTATTCAAGCGATAGCAGACTTTATGAATCCAAATAGTTACTTTTTTAACTTTTTAACTTTTGTATTTGTAATTTTCTTTGCATTTTTCTATGCATCAATTACATTCAATGCAAAAGATATTTCAGATAACCTGAAACGTCAAGGTGGATTTATTCCAGGTATTCGTACTGGTAATGCAACTATGGAGTTCTTAAATGAGACAGCAAGTAGATTAACTTTTACTGGTGCTCTTTACTTAGGACTTGTAGCTACTTTACCATTTATGATTATTAAAGGGATGGGTGTTCCATTCTTCTTTGGTGGTACAGCAGTTTTAATTGTTGTTCAAGTTGCTCTTGATACTATGAGAAAAGTTGAAGCTCAGATATATATGAGCAAATATGAAACACTAAGTGCAGTCGGTCTATAACGATGGCAATTGCTCTTAGAAAACCTCAAGAGATTGAGAAATTACGTGCTGCTAACAAAATTGTTGGTGGCGCATTAGAGCTTCTTCGTGCAAACACAAAAGTGGGAGCCTCTTTAAAAGAGCTTGATGCAATGGCTGAGGATTATATTCGAAGCCATGGTGCTAAGCCCTCTTTTAAAGGTCTTTATGGCTTTCCCAATGCTGTTTGTACTTCACTTAATCAAGTAATCATTCATGGTATTCCTAGTGACTACAAACTCCAAGAGGGTGATGTTATCGGTTTTGATATCGGTACAGAACTTGAGGGTTGGTTTGGTGATGCAGCTATAACTGTTCCCGTTGGAACTATTACGGTTGAAGATGAAGCACTTATTGCATGTTCAAAAGATACTCTTTATCATGCAATCTCAAATATTAAAGAGGGTATGAGATTTAAAGAACTCTCCAAATTAATGGAAGACTTTATACTTGATGCTGGATTTATTCCGCTAAGAAACTTTTGTGGACATGGTATAGGGAAAAAACCTCATGAAGAGCCAGAAATTCCAAATTATCTTGAAGGAAAAAATGCGAAAGCAGGACCGAAGATAAAAAATGGAATGGTTTTTTGTTTAGAACCTATGATATGTCAAAAAGAGTCTAAGCCTCTAATATTAGAAAATGGTTGGGATGTTGTTAGTACCGATGGTTTACGCGGTTCACACTATGAGCATACTGTTGCGGTTATCAACGGTAAAGCTGAAATATTATCTCTTGCTTAAGAGAAACTAAAAGGACTTAAATATGGCTAAAGCTGATGTTATTGAAGTTGACGGCAAGATTATTGAAGCATTACCAAATGCAACTTTTCGTGTCGAATTAGATAATGGACATATTATTTTATGTCACATTGCTGGGAAAATGAGAATGCACTACATTAAAATTTTACCAGGTGATAAAGTGAAACTAGAGTTAACTCCATACTCACTTGATAAAGGTCGTATCACTTACAGATACAAATAAAAAAAGATGGTTTTACCATCTTTTTTCTTCTCCTAATAACAAAACCTTATAATTTTTAGATACAATTATATTATAAAAATTTATATAAGGACTTCTCATGTTACACTCTCTCTTTTTTAGAATGCGTTTTGTTCACTATGTTGGTATTATTCTTTTGATAATCAATGGTACATTTTTTACAGATAATATTATAGGTCAAATTATTCAATACGTTGTTGCTGCTGTAGTTTTAGTACATGATTTAGATGAAAAAGCGAATGGTGTTGATATGACAAAATCTCTTATAGAACAGCTTAATGAACTTGAAAAAGGAAAAAAAATTGTTCTTAAAAATAGTTTTAATTCTGAATTAAGTGAAGCTGCAGAAAGTGTAAATAAATTTCAAGAGATTTTTAAAAAAGCGATAGATAATGATGAAAAGGCACATGTAATAGAAAATATAATTATTGAGATAAATAATGATTATACAATTGTAAATAAAAATATTAGTAGTGAAAAAGAGCTAGTTGAATCTATAGCACATACTGGAGAAGGACTTCGAGAAGTACTCTCAAAAGACATTGAAACTGCAACTAAATCAAAAGAAAATATTGATATTGTTAGTGAAAAAATAGTGACTATTAAATCTGAAATGGGAGATATCGCTAGTAAATTAGAGGAGGCCTCTTCTACTCAAAATATATTGGCAGATGACTTAAGTAAAGTCTCTTCAGATACAGAGCAGGTGAAAGAAGTTATTAGTGTGATAGCAGATATCGCAGATCAAACAAACCTCCTAGCACTTAATGCTGCTATTGAAGCTGCTCGTGCAGGTGAACATGGTCGAGGGTTTGCTGTTGTTGCTGATGAAGTGCGTAAACTAGCAGAGAGAACTCAAAAGTCTCTCGCAGAGATTAATGCTACTATAAATGTAGTTATACAGTCTATTAGTGATAGTAGTCAACAGATGAACAACAATGCATCAAGTATAGAGTCGCTCTCTGCTATATCTATGGAAGCATCTACAAAGGTAGATGAAGTGGGTGAAGCGATAGAACTTGGAGTAGATTTAGCAATAGATACTCTTGAGAGTTATTCAAAAAATGCAGTGACTACTGAAAATATGATTTCTAATGTATTAAAAATGAATGAGTTAGCTAATAGTACACATGAGAGTGTAAAAGTTATTAAAGAAGAGGTTGAAAAGTTGGCAAACGTTGTCTAAACTTAGAAACTATTTTTATTTCTAAGTTCAGCAATTTCCATCTCAACCATCTCATCAATCATAATGGTAAATAGGTCTGAAATCATATTTGGAGATATACCCTGTTCAATAGCATGATGACGAACACGTTGCATAATAAAGTTGATTCTATCTTCTGCCTTAACTTCCTCAACACTCTCTTTAAAAGCAGCCGCTTGACGTATGAGATGACTACGTTCAGCGATTAAATCTACTAGTTTTGTATCTATCTTATCTATTTCAGTTCTTACTTCTTCAAGCGAGTTACATTTTTTCATAATCTATCCTATAAATTTTATACTCAATCATAACAAAATAAATATAAAAAACTGTTAACACTTTTGTAACTATTTATTTATATAATACTTTTACGATTCTCCTTGTATATTCTTATTTTGATTCAATAAGATTTTATACCTTTTATTCCTAACGTTTTGTTAGGAAGCTTCCTAGTTTGGTTTGAGTATTTTTTTTGTAGCTTTTGGCAGATGGGCAAAAGGAATATTGATGATGCCTTGTTTCTCTTTGTCATCCACAAGTATTACATCTAAAGTCATTTTTGATTGGTAAAAACGTAAAGCTTTATACTTTACATTTAACATCTCAAACTCGATATTTCTAGCTCTTAAATCTTCATTTAGTTTTTTCTTTATCATCTTTATACCTCATAAATCCCAGTATCTTTTACAAGAATCTTCTTTTTTTCTTGAAGTGAAGTAAGGGTACGTTTAAACTCTTTTTTACTGAGTCCAAAAATATCTTTTATAAGTGCTGCATCACTCTTATAGTTATAAGGCATAATCCCATTGTTAGCTTTAAGGAGTGCTAAGACTTTTTCATCACTTCCTCCACTTTTTTTACTACCAGGTTTTCTAAGTGTAAGGTCAATATTTCCATCTTTTCTTACTGTTTTTACATAAGCGATTTTTTTATCACCAAGTTGGATGTTCTCAAAAATTTCATTATGATAGATAAGACCTTCATATTTGTCATTTACTATACATTTGAAGCCTAGGGGTGTTTTTGAGATTATAAGAATATTTGCTTCTTTATTGATAGCTAAATCTTTTACTTTTCTCTCAAAAAAGTCTCCAAGTTTTTCAGTACCAACTAGTCTATGTGTACGCTCATCGTAGATAACTCGCAAAAAGCGTTTCTCACCAAGAACAAAAGGGGTTTTTTGAAACATGTTTGGTACAAGGAGGTCTTTTGTAAGACCCCAATCCATAAAAGCACCAAAAGGAGCTACATCTACAACTTCAAAGAGAGCAAACTCATCAAGCATAGCAACTGGCTTATTTGTTGTAGCTACAAGTCTATCTTCGGAGTCTGTGTAGAGAAAAACATCTACAAGAGAGTTTTCTATCATATCTTGGGTTGCATATTGACCAGGGAGGAGGACATCATTTCCATCTTCTGCCATAAGGTAGAGTCCAGGTGTTGTGTCACGATCGACACGAAGTGTATTCATTTTTCCGAGTTCTAAGAACTCATTTATTTTTTTTTCCATTTGGTTATTCCGTCTTTTAAATTACGAAATTATAGCTGAATTAAAGTTTAAATGATATCTCGATGCAGGGGTAGAGAAGTTTAGAGTTCTAAAACATCTCTACTAATGGGAATAAGTTCCATTTTAAGTGTCTTTATAAATCTCTCTAAATTAGTTGAATTACTATAATCTGGCTCTTCATACTCAATCTCAATGACAGTAGTCTCTTCTTGAAACTCTTTAGAGGCTTTTGTAGCAGAGGGTGAGAGTATAAAAACTAAATCAAAGTGAGTATCCATAACAGCATCAAGAGTTTTAGAACTATACTCATCTCTCCATGAGCCATCTTTTATAAGTGCTTTTTTTACGGATGGGTGTATAGGCTTGTTTTTTTTATATCCAGCACTCTGTGCATCAACATTGCTTAAATATTGGTTGAGTACCGCTTGGGCTAAGATAGAGAGTGAAGAGTTATCATTACATAGTAAAAGTATATTTTTATTCATACATATATTGTATCAAAAATAGGAATACATTTTGCTGAGTGACTACTATCTAAATAGACGAGAAGATTATGATTTTATTTAAAAACTCCAATGAAAGACGCTATTACTATAAAGTAAATATCTATAAAACACTTTTTGGAGATTTTCTTATTCAAAAAGAGTATGGTGCTGCACAAAATATAAAGCCAACAAATGTTATCAAAGAGTATGCAGATTCAAAAAAAGAGGCAATGTATAAACTTCTGGATATTGTTGTAGATAAAAAAGAGCTTGGATATTTAAAAGTTGCTTAGTTAGCAGTATAAAATATGTAAGCGAGAGAAGCACCTGTATAGATATTTGTATTTGTCTCTATAAGAGGTGACTTTTCAAAAACTGCATCGGATATGTTGTAGTAAGAGATAAAGCTACCAATCCACCAGTTTCCTTTTTTATAGGTCATACCTATACGACTTCTAAAGCCACCAAAACCAGCATCTGCTTTATAGTAGTCTCTATCTACTGTGACATACTCCTCTGTAACTCCATAGTAGTAGTTGTTGTACTCTTCATCACCGAAGAGTAAACCAAATCTTAGTGTCCACTCAAATTCACTATAATTCATAGAGTATTTCAGCTGTGGATTTGAGAGAATACCTCTATATTTTAAAGAAGAGAAGTCAGTAGATATGACAGCACGAAAAGGGAGCTCAAACTCCAGTACATAAGGTCCATCTTCAAAAAATTTATAGACAAGCTGAAAACCAACTTCTCCGGTTAAGTCTAAATCTGGCATTCCCTCTCTTGCATCATCTTTTTTGCTATCTGCTGGAAGTGAAGCACTCATACTTAGGTCTATTCGTAGACCATGTATTCCAAAGAGGTTTCCTGTAAGACCATCTTCATCTATTTTTATGTAATCACCCCTATATCTTAGGTAAGGAAGAGGGGCAATGATAGTTTTCATAGTTTTTGAACCAATATAATTAGGGTAGTATAAAGTTCCCGCTCCGATTCCTAGTTCAAGTTTTGGCTCTTTTGCTTGAGAGAATGAGAAAAGGAGTAGAGTGAATAAAACTACCTTGAAAAAATGCACAGTTTATAGTTTTTTGCCAAATATAAGTACTTTAGCATATCTTCCACCCCAAAGTAAAAAGAGGAGAAGCCAGAGTGTAAATGAGATGTCAAACAAGAAGTTAAGTCCCCATCCGTATGCGACATTGATACTAAAAAGTACACGAAGTAGAACTACTAACTGTATAAAAAGAAAAATTTTACTAGCAAAACTATCTCCATGGGGAGGTTGACCTGAGTGACCAAGTGTGACACGTGTACCAAAGCCTATAAGAAGTGTTGTTAAAAAACCAATAGATAAAAGATGAATGTTTACAAAGTAAAAAGAGGTATCTCCTACTATTTCCAATATTAAACTGATAGCTGAGAGTAAAAAAGCTAAAGGTAACCAAGCAAGAGCGAGGTGAAGTACCCAAAGGATTGCTGGAGATTCAAAAGGTTTGAGTTCCCATCTTAAAAACTCTTTAGCCATATAGAGTGCTAAAGTAAGGTCAATGACAATTTCAATAACTTTTATATCTAATGATGTAAAAAGTGTTTTGGCTAAAAAAAGTACAAAGATGATTTTTACAAAGTTTGGATTTTTTGCTGCAAAGGAGTGTGAAAAAAATGGAATCATTCTTTGACCCACACTAAAGGCTAAAAAGATGATGTAGAGATAAAAAGAGATATTGATAGCAGAGTTTATCACAGCTGGAACAAAGAGTGATACAATGAAGAAGAGACTACCAAAGAGACCAAAATAATTTGCACTAAGTATCCAAAAAGAGTCGCTCTTGTCAGGTGCTAAACCACCTTTATATATCTGATGGAGTTTAGAGACGATAAAGGCTTGAGAGACAAAGAGTAAAAGCATTGATGCAGATACCATATAAATATTGATAAACGAAGCGATAAGAAAGAGGAGCGATCCTGCGGCATTTGCAAAAAATATCTTTGTATAAAAACTTTTGTCAATGACATCAGTTTGATTAAAACGGGGAAAGGTTGTAAATAAAAAACCCGTAAATACATTACTAAAAAGTAAAAAGATTAAAGAGTAGGAGTGAAATACTCTTGCATCAACAACAAGTGAGAATATCCCTTTATAAGAAAGGGCAAAGATAAGCATCATCACTATCGCATTGATGATGCCAAGTATGAAAAAGGGTTGATGTGGTTGAGATAAAAAATAGTTTTTTTGAGTTGGTTTAGACATAATGACTCCTAGATTAAGTAAGTTTGACCGATTTTTTTAGAGTATGCTTCAAGCATTGCGTGTTCAAAGTCGTTGTTTGTAGAGTAGTTGTAGCCAAATGTTTTTGCCCACATCTGATGCTCTTCCATACAGAGATAAAAAAAGACTTTTCCGTGCCATTGTTTAAAAGAGTCATAGGCATGTTTGAACATCTCAACTTTTGTTGCATCAGGATAAGAAGTTTTTCCACTGGCATCAACATGAGGAATCTGAGTGATTTTACTCTTAAATTCGCGACCACGAAGCTGTTTTATCACAGGCTTTATAAAGGTAAGTGTACCAAAACTCACAAGTGCGACTTCACTAGGTTGAAATTCTACACAAAGTCTCTCATAAACGGCTTGATATTCATCAAGGTATCCCTCATACTCAACGATAGGATGAAAGTGAAAACCAACCTTTACCCCTTTATCAGCTAGTTTTCTTGCTGCGTTTATACGTTTATCTAGTGATGCAGTGAGATGCTCTTCATTCTCTATAATAGTTGGTGTGTTAAGACTCCAAGTACAGAGAATATTTTTTGGTATATCATTCTCTAAAAAGTACTTGATATTATCACTTTTTGTTTTAAACTCTAAAATGACATTTGGATTAGCAAAGGCAAATGCGAAGAGTGCATCAAGAATACCCTCACGATTTCCAAACATCAGTGAGTCAGAGGCTTGACCTGTACCTATATGGTATGTTTTATTCTGATCAAGGTTGAGGTTGAGAAGTTTCTCTTTGAATCCACTATCGAAAGTGATGGTGTTTTGGTTATAAAAACTTTGAATAGAGCAGTAAGAGCAGTCAAATCCACACGATTCTACGGCATCAAGTGTTAAGAGGTTACAGCAACGAGTCTTTTCTGATGCAACGGGACAGAGACCCAATCCAAACCCCTGCTTTTCTGCAACTTTAAAGGTGTACTTCTGTTCTGTTGGAATGTTTTTGAGTGTGAAGTTCTCATAAGAGTTCGGTCTATCTCGTAACTCTTCATACGCTTTTTTGAGTCGTGTAAAGACCACTTTTTTTTGAGTATGCTCTGGAAATATAGTAGAGATTCTCTTCTCATCCCACATACCTAAATCACGAGCTATATTGATAATCTGTTTAATCTCTTGGTTGGAAAACTTGAGTTGGTAAGATTTTTCTTTGATAAACTCCTGCTCATGAGCGGGAAGTTTATCGTAAAAAGTATTTTGTATTGCAGTTTCAAATTTTTTAGTATAAGTATCCATAAAAGGAATTTTATCTAAAAAATCTTAGTTGATAGGTATTATTTTACTTTTTGGTTTTATAGGTGTAATTTTACCTATCGTAAGTGTTAAAATACCATTTTCATATTTACTCTCTACTTTTGATTGGTCTACATCTTTTGGTAATTGTATTGTTCTTTTAAATGAACCAAAGAAAATTTCTCTTCTTTCATATGTCGAATTTTTATCTTCAAAACTCTCTTTTTTCTCACCAGAGATTGTTAAAATATTTCTATCATCTATACTGAGTTGAATATTGTCTTTATCAATTCCAGCTAGATCAAAAGTATAGATATAGTGCTCCGGTTTGCTTTGAATGTTGACTCTTGGATAGATAATATTGCTATATGCTGATGCGTTAAGATGTGACTTAACAAGAGAATTAAAGTACTTATCCATTCTCTCTAACTCTTCTTGGTAGGGACTATTTACAAAAATATCTGCTACAAGAGTAGTGCTGAGAATAGTTGCTGCTAAGATACCTGAAAGTATATGTTTCATAATTGAACTCCTTAATATTTAATAATTCATCTGAAATGATATACCAATAGAGATAATAGTTAAGCAACTTAAGTAGCAAAACCCATTTTATGTCAAAATGCAATAAAAAGAGAAGGATTTTAAAAATATCTATACAATAGAGTTATCAAAAGGAGAGTAGATAATGATACTTGGAAAATGTCCTTATTGCACAGATGGAAGTATAGAGGTTCGTGATAAAGAAGTACGTGGGAAAAAAGTAAAGCTTTATGCTTGTTCTAATGCAAAGTGGATAACAGAAGATGGTGAAATGTATGAGTTAAGTGATGATGCAACTTGTGACTTTAAAATATGGCAAAACTCTCTGGCTAAGTATGGAAAATGGCTTGGTTACAAAGAGATACGAGAGCTTCTTCAAGAAGAAACAATCGAAGTTGAACTACTAAGTAAAAAATATGGAAAAAAGATTTACTATACGAAAAATATAACTTTAGATAGAGAATATGGAGTATCTATTATTTGGGATTGACTATAATTTTATATTATAAAGTTTTAAAAGTGAGTCATAAATATTTATTATATTAATTTTGTGACTATTTTGTGATTATTTAATACAATTTTAATCTCCTTAAAGATAGAATGGGCGTTATTAAATAGAAAAGGAATTTTATGCATCACTTAAAAATAGTTATAAGTGCATTGATTTTATCATTATCTATTGGCTTCTCAGGTTGTCAAGAAGTAAGTGATGATTTTGAAGAGATTGAAGTAAGTTCATCTAGTAGTATCTCAATTGTTATCCCACAAGATAGATATACACTTACTTCGAACAAAGAAATTGTTTCCATAAAGGTAAATGTTTATGATGGTACAAACAATCCAATAATAGAAGGGACAATAAAAGTTATATATCCT
>Ga0256843_1002770_pt1 | contig 12601 bp, 12 predicted proteins | sample AlvinellametaG_FD_191572 | JGI IMG/M metagenome (GOLD analysis project Ga0256843, IMG submission 191572) | Pompeii worm associated microbial communities from hydrothermal vent at the East Pacific Rise, Pacific Ocean - Alvinella | ecosystem: Host-associated > Annelida > Integument > Unclassified ... | reverse complement strand
CAGTCTTTACTTTAGAATATGATAAAGATGAATATAGAGATTATTTTTATAAAAAGTTGAATATAAAAATGGATAATAATCTTAGTAATATAAATATATTTACTATCTTTCAACTTGATTCATCTATAAAAAATAAAATTATACAGCATAAATATGATTATATAAAATCACTATTTCACTCTTCTAGTAAAAAAGTTGGTGATAAAGTCTATTTTATAGGGCAACCTTATGATAAATTAGGTATATCAGAAGAGAAATATATCGAAAGTATAAGAAAAGTAATTGTTAATTTTAATAATAAAGAATTAATTTATATACCTCATCCAAATGAAGATGAGTCTCCATTATTATATGAGTTTTTAAAAAATAGTAAAGAAATTACATTTTTATCTATAGATCAGCCTATAGAGTTATATTTACTTTCTTTAAATATTACACCTTATGCAGTGATTTCTTTTACTTCAACTGCTTTATTTATTTTGAAATTATTTTTCCCATATTTAAAAATATATTATATATCTTATTTTCCATTATTTAATAATGATTATATAGAAAAGAATTTAAATTTAATTTGGAAACAGTTTAAAAAATTTGATTTAAAAGTATTAAAATAATTGAGAAAGGAAATTTTATAATAAAATGATAAAGCAAAATATTAAAAAAAAGATAAAAAAGAAAAAGAAAGTATTAAAGAATAGAATGATTTTAGTATTGAACACTATTAGGTGGTTCCTCAATCTTAATACTTATAAGGATCCTAATATTTGGGTCTTTGGAGCTATTAGGGGAAGAGCTTATTTAGATAATGCTAAGTATTTATTTGAATATATAAATGAAAATACGTCTATTGATGCTGTTTGGATAACAAAAAAATTAAAAGTTGTAGAAGAGATAAGAGCAAAAGGTTATAAAGCATTCTTAGAAAATAGCGATGAAGCAAAGTATTATGCAAGTAGAGCTAAGGTTGCAATAGTTACTCATAGAGGAAATAAAAATAAATCAGATTTACCTTTTTGTTATTTTAATGAAAAAACAAAAATTATTCAATTATGGCATGGTATTCCTTTAAAGAAAATTGCATATGATGATAAAGTTTTTAGTTTTAAGCATAATGAATACTCTGTAAAATATAAATTAAAAATGAAAATAATGGAAAAATTTTTTCCATTTGTTAATTATGTTCATAAACCATCTATGATTTTGGCTTTAGGAGAAGAGACACAAAATATATTTTCTAAAGCTTTTAGAACACCAAAAGAGAAAGTAAAAATTACTGGTTATCCTAGATATGATGTGTTAATTGCTAATAAAAATAGAATTGATAATAATAAAAGAGTTATATATATGCCTACATTTAGAGGTTCTGTTAATTCTAAATTTGATCTATTTTTACAATATGGTTTTGATGTAGAAAAAATAGATTTTTTTCTTCAAGAAAGAGATATCTTTTTAGATATAAAGCTTCATCCTTTTAATAGACCTTCAAAAAAATTAAGAGAGCAGATAGAGAAATCTAAATATATATTTTTATTAGAAGATATCCAAATTTATGAAGAGATACATAAATATAGTATACTAATTACAGATTATTCTAGTATATTTTTTGATTATTTATTGTTGGATAGACCAATAATATTTGCTCCTTTTGATAAAGAACAATATGTAAAAAAAGATAGGGAGTTTTATTTTAATTATGAGGAAGTTACTCCAGGTCCTAAAGCATATAGTTGGAATGATGTATTAGAATATATAGATATATTTAATAAAAATCCTTTAAAATATAAAAATGAAAGACAGATAATCAAAAATAGGTTTCATAAGTATGAGGATACTAAAAACTGTAAAAGAGTTTATAGAGAAATTAAAAAGATTATATAAGATAATATATGAAAAATAATATTAGTGAATTTAATATATACCGTCGATATAATTAGTTATATTAATATAATAGAAAGAAGATAAAAACATATAAGTAATTGAGTGGTAAAAGATGGATTTGGTTAAAATAATAAATGTAAAATAACGATGAAAAATATAATAAATCTTTTTATAAAAACAATAATTATTTATTTATTGTTTTATATAGCAGATTTTTTATTTAGTATTTATAACCACAGTTATATCTCTATGACATTTAAACATTTTAATATAAAACTATTTATTTTAATAATTGGTATATTATTAATAAAAAATTTTTGGGTAAAAGTTTCTATTTTAGGTTTTCTTTTATTTTTAATGTTTATTCAATATTGTTATTATCAATATTTTGGAACTTTTATTCAACCAATAGCATTTTGGCAAATTTTATTCAATATAAATGAGACTTTTACAGTTTTTAGTGATGAAATATTAAAAATGATAATTCCATTTTTTATATTTTTTGGAATCTTATTAGTTATCATTATAATTTTAAAGTTTCTTAAAAATAGTAAAATAGAAAATAATATTATAGGGGGGGGTATAATATTAGTATTATTTACAACTACATTATATAATACCTGTAATTTAATGCACTTTAAATCTGGAAAGTTATGTCAAAGACAAGCAATAAAATTATATCCTCAACCCAAAGAACATTCATTAGAAAATTTTATGCGTTCATTAAACTATTTTTTAGTTGGAATTGTACCTAAAAAGATATTTTCTAAAGATATAAAAAAATTTACACCTCTTTCTCCTCCAAAAAGTAAAAAAAGTTTAGAAGATAATAATATAGTTTTAGTTATTGGAGAATCTCTTAGAGCAAAAGAGTTAAGTATTTTAGGTTATAAATATAAAACTACGCCTAAACTTGAAAAAATAAATAATCTAATTGCAAAAACAATTTATAGCGCAGGTACAATGACAAAAGTTTCAGTTTCTGCTTTGCTAAATAGAATAAAATATCCTGGTGTAACTGAACAAATTATGAATCAGGATAATAATCTTTTTAAATTAGCTAAAGAGCATAATTATACTACTTATTTTTATTCTTGGCAATCTAATGCTCATTTAAAAATATTACAAACTTTAATAGGAAAAAAATATATAGATAATTATGCTTCTAAAGAAATTATTAAAAAGATTTTAAAAACAAAAGATAAATATGATATTAATTTAATTAAAATGGTAAAAAAAATAAATCTTAATAAGGGAAAGCATTTTATTGTTTTACAACAAAGAGGCTCTCATGCTCCATATAAAAAACAATATCCAAAAAAGTTTAAAAAATTTAAAAAAAGTTATGATAATACGGTACTTTATACAGATTATGTATTAAGTAAATTAATTAAATATTTAAAAGAAAATTCGCATAAACCAACATATTTTATCTTTACATCTGATCATGGAGAACTTTTACATGAGCATGGTAGAAATGGACATGGTTGGTTTTTTCCAGAAGTATATAAGGTGCCATTTATAGCTTATGCAATTAATGCAAATTATGATAGAATGATGATGAAGAATATTCAGTCACATTTCGATGTAAGTAATTTAGTTATTTCTTTATTAGGTTATGATATTTCTATAGAAAAAGAAAAAGAGATTTATGTTAATGGTAGTGATGTTGATGCCCTAGCAGGGTATTTATATATAAAAGTAGATGAGAATAATGATGAAATAGAAAAAAAATTAATAAGGTGAATAATGAAGAAAAGAGTTATAACCTATGGAACATTTGATATGTTTCATATTGGACATTTAAGACTTTTACAAAGGTTAAAGAAGTTAGGAGATGAACTTATTGTTGCTGTCTCAACGGATGAATTTAATAGTTTAAAAGGTAAAAAAACTCTTATTCCTCATGAACAAAGGGCGGAAATTGTTGCTAATATTAAATGTGTAGATAAGGTAATACCTGAAAAAAATTGGGAACAAAAGATTGAAGATATAAAAAAATATAATATTGATATTTTTGCAATCGGAGATGATTGGAAAGGAAAATTTGATTTTTTAAAAGAATATTGTGAAGTAGTATATTTACCAAGAACTAAAGATATTTCAACCACACAACTTAAAAAATCTTTAGCTAATTTTATGTCTATTCCTAAAGAAGATATTATAAAAGCTTTTGAAGTTATAGAAATTTTAAAGAAAGATTTTGAATAGATAAATGATAAAAATGGTAATTAAAAAATTAAAATCTCCTAGATTAAAAGAATTTTTGATATATCTTATTGATCCATTTTTTAAGAAAAAAAGAAACAAGTTAATTTTTGTTATACAAGATCAGACTTTTTTTTCTGGTAATATTCGTGTTATGTGTGAATTTTATTTAAGTCATAATAAAGATGATCAAATATTTATTTATAAAGATGGAAAATGTCAACCAGATATTAGAAGGGAATTACAAAATTTAGGTATTCAAGTTTTAGATAATTTTTCTTTTATTACAATATATCATATTGTAACTGCAGGAGTAATTTTTTTATCTCATAATCCAAGAAATATTCATATAAGAAGAAAGTTTAAGAATAGGTTTATTATAAATTTATGGCATGGTGTTGCTATTAAAAGAATTGAAAATATAATGCAGTTTATACCTTATTCCAAACAGAAATTATTAAACAATCATGCAAAATTATATGATATGATTATTGCAAGTAGTGACGCAGATAGAAAAACAAATGCTAGAGCATTTGGAGTAAAAGAAGAATTAGTTAAAGTTACAGGCTTGCCTAGATATGAAATATTGAAGAAAAGTTATTTTTTAGGAAGTGTTTTGCAGAAAGAGGAGCAACGTATAAAAAATATTAAGGGAAAAAGAAAGTTAGTTCTATATGCTCCAACATTTAGAGAAGCCAATATATCAGCTTTTGGACAAATTACTTTTGATGAGTGGTACCTTTTAGATAAATTTGCTGAGCAAAATAATATTCTTATTGGTTTAAGACCTCATCCGTATGATAATTTTAATTTATTTCCAATTATAACAAAAAATAAAAATTTTTATTTATTTAAAAATATAGAATTTACAGAACCAAATTTATTATTAAGATATGTAGATTTACTAATAGTAGATTTTACAAGTATTTGGGTTGATTATCTCCTCTTAGACAGACCTATTTTAGGTTTTGCTAAAGATTATAGAAATTATTTAAAAAAGGAGAGAGGGTTTGTTTATAATTTTGAAGAGATATTTCCAGATATTTTTACTAATAATATGATAGAGTTATTAAATCAGCTTTCTAAAAAATTAAGCTCTAATAAAGTTGACTATACATATACAAAAAAGATTTTACATAAATATGATTTATATACAAACTACTCTAAATTAGTGTATCAAGAAGTTGAAAAATTAAGAAGGAAAATATTTGATTAAGATTTATACTCCAAATTATAGATGTAATTTGTCTATAAAAAAGTCTTTACAGCTTTTTTTTAATGAAATAATTAAATATAAAAATTATATATTTACTAGTATATATAGTGATATTATATCTAAATATAAACAGGATAACTTTGGACTTTTATGGTCTGTAATTTTGCCAATAGTTCCGATGTCTTTATATTTGCTTTTAGCTAGTATTAAAGCTTTCAAAAAGAGTGAAGATATGCCTTATATTTTTTATATAACTATAGGTATGATGATATGGCTACTTATGAGTGAAATTATAGTAACAACTATGAAGTCTTTAAGGAAGAATAAAAAAATACTTTTAAAAAGCAACTTTCCTTTTTCTGTCGTATATATAAGTAGTATAGGAGAGTTATTAGTAAATATGTTTATAAGATTGATTTTTGTCATAATTATAATGATTACCTTTTCTATACATATAGATATATTGAATCTGTTTTTAACTATATTTGCCCTCACTCCTATTATTATTTTTGCATTTTCCTTTGGTATTATATTATCTATATCAGATATATATATACCTGATACTAAAAGATTAGTAGATATGTTTTTACGATATGGGCTCTTTCTAAGTTCTGTAATATTTCCTTTTCCAAAAGATGGGATATTAGGTTTTTTAAATCAGTTTAATATTTTTAATACTTTTGTTGAATCTGTTAGAAGTGTATTATATTTTGGCACAATATATAATTATATTGGATATACAGTTTTTAGTATTATTAGTATAATTTTATTTACTATTGCCATTTTTATAATGCTGAAAATAGAGTTTAAGGTAAGGTCTGGTTTATGAGTTTAGTTATTAAGATTGATAAAGTTAGTAAAAAATATGCTAAGAATTATAAATCAGCATTAAAGCTTTTAAAACGCGATTTGTTAAATAGTATCTTTTGTTCAAAAGAAAATTTTTCTTTTAAGTGTGAAAAAAATGAGTTTTTAGTTATAAATAATATTAGTTTTGAAATATATAAAAATGAAAGAGTAGCTATATTAGGTTCTAATGGAGCTGGAAAGAGCACTTTGCTTAAAATGATATTTGGAATTATACTTCCAGATGATGGAATTATTACTGTTAATGGAGTGGTTGGAGGTATTTTAGAATTGGGTGGGGGGCTTAAAAATACTTTGAGTGGTCGAGAGAATATATATTATATAGGTTCTTTTTATGGAAAATCAAAAAAAGAAATTGATAATATGATAGATGAAATAGTAGAATTTACAGATTTAGGGGAGTTTATAGATTCTCCAGTTAGTTTTTATAGTTCTGGTATGAAATCTAAGCTTTCTTTTGCTTTATATCTTTATATGAAGCCTGATATTTTAGTTTTAGATGAAATATTTGCAACTGGAGATAAGAAGTTTAGATTGAAAGCAAAAGAGAAATTATTAAAAATAGTATATAGTAGTACGACAATTTTAGTTTCTCATAATATAGGGATTGTTAGAGAGATAGCTACAAGGGTTATTGTATTAAATAAAGGCAAAATAATTTTTGATGGTAATGTTGATGATGGAATTAAAGTATATGAGAATTTATAACCGATGATTACAGATAGTACTATTTGGCTCAATAAACTTTTTAGTTCTTTTATTGGGAATAGTGATATAAAAATAGTCTTTGAGGATAAAAAAGAGTTAAAAAGTAGTAAAAAAGTTTTAAATCTTTCTATTCATCCTTTAAGATTTGGAGATGATATATTTTTTAATTTTGAAACAAATGATGATTTTCTAAGAAAAAAATTAAGAAATTATGAAGTAAATTATGATGTATTTTATGTTTATGCTAATATACTAAAAGCTTCTTATTTAAAAAGTATTAAAGAAGATATATATCATAAAAACTCTTTACTTCTTGTTGGACAAACAGAGAAGGATAAAGTAGTATTTAATGGTAATAGATATTTATCTTTAATTGATTATATAGATGAAATTAAAGAGTTATCAAAAAATTATGACTATGTATATTTCAAACCACATCCCTATGCTAAAAATAACAGATATATATTAAAGAAATTTAGAAAAGAGTTTAAAAATATTAAAATTATATATGATAATATATATCATCTTTTATCTAGTGACAATATCTCTTGTGTAGTCGGTTTAAATTCTAGTGTGCTTTATGAGGCGGAATATTTTGCTAAAAAAGTAAAATTTTTATATAGACCATATTTTAATTTTGATAATAATGATATAGGGGTTTATGGAGATTATTGGAGTAGTAATTTTTGGAGTGATATTTTAGAAGTAGAGGATATTGGTATCTCATTGCCATTTATATCTAATCGATTAAGAATAGCTATTAATGATTTTTGGGGTTATAATGAGATTTCTAGTGAGATAATTCTAAAAGATATTTTAAAAGGTAAAATAAAATATCTTATTAAAAGATATATCTCATGAGTTTAAATAAAATAGTTTTTGATGCAAGAGTTTTAACACATAGAGTTTATACAGGTGTAGAAAATTACACTAAAAATATACTTTTTAATATAAAAAACCAATTAGACATACATATAGCCCTACCAAAAATTAGAAATAAATATTTAATTCACTTATGGGTTCATTTTATTTTACCTTTTAAAAAAGGGCAAATTATTTTTTGTCCAGCAAATATTGCTCCAATATTTGTGCCTAAGGATAAAAAATTAATACTAACTCTTCATGATGTATCATTTTTAGTTTATCCAGAGACTTTTTCGGTATTTTTTAGATTATATTATAATTTATTAATCCCAATTAATATAAAAAGGGCAAATAAAATTATTACTGTTTCTAATTTTTCGAGAAGAGAGATTTTAAAACATTATCCAGAGGCTAAAAATAAAATAGAAGTTATATATTTAGGAGTTGACAAGAGATTTAAATTGATAAATAATATTAATAAAAAAAATCAAATTTTATATGTTGGGAGTTTAAATAGAAGAAAAAACTTTATGAATGTAATAAAGGCTTTTGAACTACTAAATATAAAAAATATAAAATTAATAGTTGTAGGAAACTTTTCGAATAATTTTAATATTGATATTGAGACGCAAAAACTTTTAAAAAGAGCATATAAAAATAAGAATATAGAATTTAAAAAAAATATCGAAGATAATGAACTAGTGAAGATATATAATGAGTCTAAGTTATTTATTTTTCCTTCCCTATATGAAGGTTTTGGATTACCAATACTAGAAGCTATGGCTTGTGGAGTTCCAGTGATTACTTCTGATATTTCATCTTTGCCAGAAATTGGGGATAGTGCAGTAGTATACTGTGATCCTTATAATATTAAAGATATAAAAGAAAAGATGGAAATAGTATTAAAAAATAAATATTTACAAAAAGAGATAATAAAAAAAGGTTTAAAGAGAGTTCAGGACTTTGATTGGAAGAGATCTGCACAAGAACATTTAAAAGTCTTTAATAAATTTATATAATTAACATCGCATCTCCATAGGAGAAAAATCTATAATTTTCATCTACTGCCTCTTTATATATCTCTAGAGTCTTTTCTCTACCAATAAAACTTGAAACCAACATTATAAGGGTGCTTTTTGGAAGGTGGAAGTTTGTAAGTAGGTAGTTTACTCTTATTGGTCTATTTTTAGGGTTTAAAAAAAGATTACACTCCCCTTTTGTCTCTTTTACTCTAGCAAAGTGTTCTACTGTTCTAGTAACTGTTGTGCCAACTGCTAATATTTTATTTTTACTCTCTAAAACCTCTTTGGTCTCTTTTGGAATAGAGAAATACTCTGAGTGCATCTTATGCTCTAATATATTTTTGCTCTTTACTGGTTGAAAAGTTCCTGCTCCAATGTGTAGGGTTATATTATAGATTCTATGTCTCTTCTTTAATTTTTCAAATAGCTCTTTTGTAAAGTGAAGTGAAGCTGTAGGAGAGGCTACTGCACCAGCTTTCTTTGCAAATATGCTCTGATAATCTATGCTATCGCTCTTTTTATCCTCTCTTTGCATATATGGAGGAAGTGGAATGTGTCCAATTTTTTCTAATAGCTCTACAAGCTCTAAAAACTCTAAAACTTTTTCATCTTTAAAAAATATAACCTCTCTTGAGCCATCACTATTTAACTCTACAACTTCAGCTACTAGCCCCTCTGGAAAATGGAGTTTAGTTCCAACTCTTACTCTACCTCTAATTAAAACTAAAAATCTATTATCAACTAATGGTCTATTTAAAAGTAATTCTACCTCTCCTCCACTCTCCTTTTTTCCAAATACTCTAGCCTTTATCACTTTTGTATTATTTACAATAACATCACATAGAGGAAGATAGTCTAAAATATCTCTAAATGTAGCATGAGTTATAGTATCTTCTTTTCTATTATATACTAAGAGTTTTGCACTATCTCTAGGGGAGATAGGGTATTTTGCAATTTGAGACTTTGGCAGATAGTAGTTGTAACTATCTGTTAGAAGGTCTTTGTTTATCATTTAGTAAGCTCTTTTGGTGGAGTTGGAGCATCGTTTTTTGCTTCATCATCCTCATCTTTAACATAAGGGTTTACAATCTTTACAACATATATAGATATAACATACAATAAAATTAAAGGTCCAGCCATTAGGATTTGAGTAATTACATCTGGAGGAGTTAGGATTGCTGCAAATATAAAACTAATTAGCACAGCATATCCAAAGAAATCTTTTAAATTTTTATCATCAATAAGTCCTAAAACCCCAAGAAAAAAGAGAATGACTGGAAGCTCAAAGGCTATACCAAATCCAAATAGAATTTTGGTAAAAATCCCAATATACTCATCTAGCGTTTGTAAAAAATTTACAATATTTCCTGCAAATGCCCATAAAAACTGAAATCCAAATGGAATTACTACAAAATATGCAAAGGCTGTCCCAAGTAAAAACATCGCTGTAGATATTGAAACAAATGGGATTACATATTTTTTCTCATGCTCATAGAGCCCTGGAGAGATAAAAGCCCATAGTTGATAAAAAACCACTGGAAGTGCAAATAGAAAACCAGTAAATATTGAAATCTTTAATGCAGTAAAAAATATTCCAATCCCCCCAATAAATGGGTCTGCTCCTACAACTTTTATAAGTGGGGCTTTAGTAAATTCAATAATCTGTTTACTAAAACCAAATGCAATAAATGCAAAAACAATTACCACTCCAAAAGATATTGCAAGTCTTTGTCTAAGCTCTGCTAGGTGTGGTTTTAAATCTTCAAACATCTCTTCTATCCTCTTCTTTTTCTCTCTTTTTTAATATTATCTCTTGGGACTGTTTTGGCTCTACTTGTGTTGGGGTTGTTGATGATTGATGAGTTGGAGAGTTTGCAATTTTTTCAATTGCCTCATCTACTCCCATAGAGTTAAAATTTTTAAACCCCTTTAGCTCATTTGTCGCCTCTTCAAGTTTTGCTTTATAGTTTAGTGCTTCCTCTTTCAATTCTGCAATTTGCATCTCTTTATCTATTGCATTTTTTGCTTCTGTTAGAGCTTTTTTTGTGCTTTTTATAAATCTTGCAACCTTAACCATGGCACTAGGGAGCTTATCTGGTCCTAAAAATATTATGGCAACAATTGCAATCATTAAAATCTCTGTAAAACCCATTCCAAACATTATTAAATCCCTTATAGTTTCAATTATCGAAATTTTATCAAAAAAATATATTAAGATTAAAAGATTTTAGTAAATTTACTAAAAAATGCTCCTGCTATAATATATCTATATTTAATAGAGAAATAAAATTTAATTGAATGTGTAAAAATTACTCTTTTTAAAATTTTCTTTATGATAGAATTTCTCTTTAAAATTTTTTAAAGGAAAAAGAGATGCACAACTTTAGAGAAGAGTCTCTAAAATATCATATTAAGGGTAAAATTGGAACGCTCGTTACTAAACCTTGTAAAACTCAAAAAGAGTTATCTATGGCATATACCCCTGGGGTTGCATATCCATGTTTGGAGATAGAAAAAGATAAATCACTTGCATATAAATATACAAACAAAGCAAACTCTGTAGCAGTTATCTCTGATGGGAGTGCAGTTTTAGGACTTGGAGATATTGGAGGGATTGCTGGGAAACCTGTAATGGAGGGAAAAGCAGTCCTTTTTAAAAAATTTGCAAATATTGACGCTGTAGATGTGATTTTAAATGTTCACTCAATAGATGAGATTGTAGATGTGGTTTCTGCAATTTCAGATACTTATGGGGGGATAAACCTAGAGGATATATCTGCTCCAAAATGTTTTGAGATTGAAAAGAGACTCCAAGAAAAACTTGATATTCCTGTATTCCATGATGACCAACATGGAACTGCAATTATAACCTCTGCTGGACTCTTAAATGCTCTAGAGCTTGCAAATAAGAGAATTGATGAGATTAAAGTTGTAATTATTGGAGCTGGTGCTGCTGGGATTGCTAGTGGTAGAATGTATAAAAACTTAGGAGTTAAACATATTGTAATGTTAGACTCAAAAGGGGTAATCCACTCAAAAAGAGATGATTTAAATGAGTATAAAAGAGAGTTTGCAATAGATACAGATGATAGAACTCTAGAAGATGCTATAAGAGGAGCTGATATGCTTTTGGGGCTATCATCTGGAAATTTAGTATCTCAAGATATGGTAAAAGAGATGAAAAAAGATGCCATAATCTTTGCTTGTGCAAACCCTACTCCTGAAATTACTCCAGATAAGGTTCATGAGGTTAGAGATGATATAATAGTTGGAACTGGAAGAAGCGACTATCCTAACCAAGTCAATAATGTTTTAGGATTTCCATTTATCTTTAGAGGAGCTTTAGATGTGAGAGCTAAAAAAATTACAGAAAATATGAAAATGGCAGCAGCAAAAGCATTAGCAAAACTGGCTAAAGAGCCTGTGCCATACTATGTAAAGGCTGTATATAATAACCCAAATATGAAATTTGGAAAAAATCATATCATCCCAACACCATTTTCTAAAGAGGCTCTCATTTGGGTAGCATCAGCAGTAGCACAGAGTGCAATTGAAGATGGGGTTGCTAGTGTTAAAGATTTTGATATAGAAAAGTATAAAGCAGACCTAAGACGCATGATATACTTAGAGAAGAAAAATGGAAATGGAACCAAAAAGAGATAGAAATTTAAGATTAAATAATATATATCAATTTAAAATTTTTTCTAATTTTAAAAATTTAGTTCACCTAGTAACAAAAAGAGAGATTTCTAAACCATTAGAAAACTCTCTTGCTCTACACACTGGAGAAGATAGCACACTTATTTTAAAAAATAGAGAGAGTTTGAATAAATCGTTA
>Ga0256843_1002769_pt1 | contig 12601 bp, 18 predicted proteins | sample AlvinellametaG_FD_191572 | JGI IMG/M metagenome (GOLD analysis project Ga0256843, IMG submission 191572) | Pompeii worm associated microbial communities from hydrothermal vent at the East Pacific Rise, Pacific Ocean - Alvinella | ecosystem: Host-associated > Annelida > Integument > Unclassified ... | reverse complement strand
TTTCATCTTCATTTTCCATTTAACCCCTTTTCTCCCCCCCCTATCTTGCCTTTTCTCCCTTTTTTCCTCCTCTAAACCCTCTTTTTAGTGTCTGTCACCATCAACTATGCTCGGAGATTAAACATTGCTTGTAAGTTAAAATTTTTTCTAACTAATTATTATCTTAAATTTGTAATTTTATATTTAACCATCTCTCTCCTCCATCTCTCCTTTTCTCCCCTCTTCTCTTCCTCCTCCATACCTAATTACTTGGTGTCTGTCACTTTTCAACTGTGCAACGAGTAAATATTATCGCAGGCTATATAAATTATTAACATGTTACATTTTTCATTAAATACTTTATTATTCCATTGTAACATTTTACATTGCCTGCTTTTCCATTTAACTCAACTATTCATAATTTTGTTATAATTCATACAAAAAGGTGTATATGTTTTTAGCAACTTCCGAATATCTCAAAAAAATCAAAAACATTGCGGATATGTGTAAACAGCTCAAAATCAACGTATACATATGGGGCGAAAAGGGTGTGGGCAAAACGTTTTTGGCAAAATACATAGCTCCAAATGCCGTAACAAACCCAAAAACCGCAACAATAAACCCCGTTATTTTGGAAGATTTTGATAAAAATCCGGTACTTGAATTTAAAAACAATTTCCTTATAGCCACAGGAAACCAGCCTCTGAATAAAGATATTTTAAAAAAATATTTTACTATGGATATAGAACTCAAACCTTTAAGCGAACATCCTGAAGATATAGAAGCGTTTATAGATCTTTTCAAACAGCAGGCAAGGGAAGAGCTTAAAATAAACAAACACATAAATATCACAAATCCCGATATAAGCGAAAACCTGAATTCACTTAAAAGACAGATTTATTCTATGTTTTTACTGCCGCAGCAAAAAGAGGAAATTTTTGAAATACTAAAACACCATTATGAAAACACCGCTGAAGCGCTGACATATGAAGAAGAACTTAACAATTTCGAAAAAACACTCTTTAGCGCAATGCGTACAAAATATAAAAGCAAACTGCAAATTGCAAACCATCTTAAAATCAACAGAGTAACTCTCACAAAAAAAATGAAGGCTTTAAATGTTTGAGTTCTGGTGTGAATACGATATAAATCCGATCATTATTTTCAACGAAAAAGGACATATAAAATACTGCAACCAGGAAGCCGAAATATTCCTCTCATACGTTAACAAAAAAGAGGTTTACGATTTCGTAATCAACAACGCCCCGGCAAACCCGGGAATGAAAACGGAATTTAAGCAGGTTAAATTTAAAGACTTCGAATTTAACGGATTTTCAATAGGATACAGGGATGATACTAATATAGGTGTGAGGTTTTTCATAAACACCAACACCCATTCAATCGAACTGACCGAACTTGAAGAAATAGATCTTTCCATGCTTATTAATTTCGCAATCGAATACGTAACGCTTAAAAACGAAATTACAATCACAACAATGTTCGATCCTTCCATTCCGACCATTATGGTGCATAAAAAAGCCCTATTGGACCTTATATTCGATATGCTTGAAAACCAAAAAGAAGCTATAATTTCAACTAAGGTTAACGTCGGGGAATATATCAAAATCAACGACAAAAAATACCAGATAATCGAAATAGGCATAAAAGTAAAACCGCAAAAAACAATTAAATCGCCTTATTTTGAAATACTGAACAAAGAAGACGGATACATAATAAAAATACCACTGATTAAGGAAATAGATGAAAATAGTAATACTTGACACGGAAACAACAGGAAACAAAGAAGAAGACAGAATAATACAGCTAAGCTACCTTGTATTAAACGAAAACCTTGAAATCGAAGAAATACACGACGAACTCGTAAAACCGCCTCTTCCTATCAGTTTCGAGGCTATGGCGGTTCACCATATCACAAACGAAATGGTTGAAGACAAGCCTTTAATCAAACACACCGAAGCGTACAAAAGACTGAAAGAGCTAAACTCTCCCGAAAACCTGCTTGTAATTCACAATGCCAAATTTGACCTTGATATGCTCAAAAAAGAAGGGTTTAATTCGTTTTTTAAACTCATAGACACGTTCAGAGTCCTAAAACACCTCATCCCTGAAGGGAAATTTTCGCTTCAGTACAACAGATACGCACTCGGACTTTACAAAAAAGAAAAAGATATATGCGAAAAGTACAATATTCAGATAAACGCCCACGACGCACTCGGGGACGTAATAGTTTTGGGACTTCTGTTTGAATATCTTGTTAAAAATTTCGACAAAAGTTTTGATGAGCTTGTGGAGCTGACTACCAAACCGGTACTTCACGACAAATTCTACCAGGGCAAATATAAATTCGAAAAAATAAAAGACGTGCTTATTAAAGATCCTGACTATATCGAATATATGTTAAGCCTGACCGACCTCGACCCGGATGTGAAATACTCAATCGAACACCATCTTGAAAATCTTGACGAGCCTATGGAGTTTAGATTCGGTGTGGGTAAATATAAAGGAATGACAATAGAAGACGTGGCGGAAATAGATATGCAGTATCTAAGCTGGGCGTATCATAATATGAAAATGGGTAAATGGATGAGGGAAAAAATCGGGGAGATTTTAAGCAGAAGTTAACCTCCGAGGTATTTTTTCTTAATTTCATCACTTGCAAGAAGCGCTTTTGCGTCATCTTCCATAACAAGCGATCCGTTTTCCATTACATATGCCCTGTCGGCAATTTTAAGTGCGGCAGCGGCGTTTTGCTCTACCAAAAGGATGGTAACGTCGTCGTTTTTGTTTAAATCCACCAAAATCCCGAACAGATCTTTTACTATAATAGGCGCAAGTCCGAGTGACGGCTCGTCAAGTACAAGCATTTTAGGTTCACTCATCAACGCTCTTGCGATTGCCAGCATCTGCTGCTCACCGCCGCTGAGGCTCCCGCCGTAATTGTTTCTTTTTTGTTTGAGTCTCGGGAACAGATGAAACATCTCTTCTTTTAAATTTTCATAATTTTCTTCATTAGTATATGCACCGATTTTAAGGTTTTCTTCAACTGTAAGGTTGATAAAGATTCTTCTTCCTTCAGGTACAAGAGCCATACCGTGTTTTACGATTTTATCGGTTGAAAGTTTGGAAATATCCCCTTCTACAAACTTAACTTCACCCTCTTTTTTAACCAGGTTGAAAATTGCGCTAAGTGTCGAAGTTTTACCTGCTCCGTTCGCACCGATAATTGTAACGATCTCACCTGCTTTTACTTCAAAATCTATTCCTCTTACGGCTTCTATAACTCCGTATTTTACTTTTAAATTTTTAACCTTCAACATCGATATCTCCTAAATATGCTTTTATTACCGTTTCATCTTTCATCATATCGGCAGGTTTACCTTCGAAAATTGTCTTACCGTAATCGAGAACCATTACCCTGTCGGCGATTTTTTGTACAAATTTCATGTCATGCTCGATGAAAAGGATGGTTTTTTCTTTTTCGCTTCTTAGTCTAAACACCGTATCGGCAAGTTCATCAGTCTCTTTCGGGTTCATACCTGCAGCCGGTTCGTCCAAAAGAAGTAAATCAGGCTCCGTCGCAAGAGCCCTTGCAATTTCAACTTTTCTCTGGTTACCGTAACTTAATGCCTTTGCGTTATGATTTGCATACTGATCTATCTTTAAAAACTTCAAAATCTCCATTGCCATTTCTTTGTGGATCTTTTCCTGGGAGAAAAATCTCGGAAGTCTGAAAACAGCTTCAAAAAACGTATATTCGATATGGTTGTGGAATCCGATAAGCACGTTTTCAAGTACCGTCATGGAGTTAAAAAGCCTGATGTTCTGAAATGTTCTGGCGATTCCCTTTTCAACTATTTTCACAGGACTAAGCCCCGTAATTTCTTCATCTTTGAAATACACATGCCCGCTTGTCGGCTCAAACGCTCCCGTAATAATATTAAAAAGCGTTGTCTTACCTGCACCGTTTGGTCCTACAAGAGCAAATATCTCACCCTGTTTCACTTCAAAATTCACATCTTTAATCGCAACGACTCCACCGAACTGCTTGGTTACATTTTTAACTTTTAACATTTTTCTCCTTTAAATACTCTTCGCCTTCTTTTCTCGCCCATTTGATAAACAGCCTCTTACTGTCCAAAATGCCCAAATCTTTATTCTCAACGATATGTTTTTTTAACGCTTTTGCACATGCATACGCATTTGAAAACCCTCGGCCGCCCATACCGTTTACAATATAAAGCCCTTCGATAAAACTTAAAAACTTAGGCTTTTCACCCTTTACGATTTTCGGATTCATTTTAAGGGTTTCATCTACATCTATAATTTTACCAACCACAGGAAAATAATCAACACTCGCAGCCCTAAAGCCCCCTATTATTTTTGATATTTTAAAATTTTGTATATCAACAATCTCTTTTGCTTTATCTATAAGTTCATACGCTTCTTCTTCGTTTTCGCGGCAGTCAGGACAGTTTCTTTTATGGGTTGCCCCTATTTTTATCATCCCGTTAATCTCGGTAAGAGAACAGTTTTTATGAAAATGGCAAGGCAATTCCTCTTTTATTTCTCCCCTGCCTTCAATTCTCTCACCCCATATGGGACGGATGTTTATATAAGGTATATCGATTAACGCCTTATGTCCGGTGGCAAGAATTACGTTTTTGGTTTTATATTCGCCGACACGCCAGTATTCTCCCTCTTTATACAGATCTTTTACCTGCACCGTTTCATATTCGACGTTTATTTTTTCTTTTACGTCTTTCGGATCTACCACACCTCCGTCTTTAAAGAAAAATCCGCCGTATTTTTTCTCAAAGGGAAGCCTTATTTCTTTTTCGTATTTTTTGAATTTTTCTATATCCCTCTCGTCTCTCGGCAAAAGGGTAACGCCTGTTTTGTGAGTTTCTACTCCGGCGCTTTTATAAAATTCAAGCGCGGAAACTATAGCGTCGTTTATAAATCTCGTATAAGCTGTATCAAATCCCACTTTCGGAAATAAAAAAGCCCCGGCCGCAGCACTTGCACCTGAACTCAGGATTCCGTCTTCATCAATCAAAAGGGTTTTGTAATCCCTAAATTCATATGCCGTCAGCAATCCGGCAATTCCGCCGCCGATTACTATAAAATCAAAATGTTTCATCAAACGCGTTTTGTAACTCCTGTTTTTTTACGTTTTTGAACTTTTCAAACAGAAAATTTTTAAACTCTTTTTTATCAATTTTAACCTGCACATAAATCATTTTTTCTTTTTCGTTATACCAGCTGTCTCCCTGAAGAGCATTTAATATAACGAAATCTTTAATTTCCGAATCTATATTTTTATCTTCAAGTCCTAATTTTCTTAAAAACAGCTTCGTTTTGCTTTGAAGTTTCGCTATCAGTTCGCTAACTCCAAGCGAATACGCTTCTTCTTGTTTGAGTCTTGTAAGTTTATCTGCATGTACTTTACCGACACTTAAAAACGGTGACTGATAACACACCCAAAACGGAGCCGGCATCTGATGCACATAACATTTCGTAAACTCTTTAACTTTATTTGAAGTATTTGTAAAACTGCACCCTAAAAACAGGGCCGGAATTAAAAACAGTAATCTTTTCATCCTTTCCCTTTATCATTTATAATAAGTTCAAAAAACAGTTCCCTGTTTTTGCTTCTCTCTTTGGCTATGTATAAATTTTCACCTTCAATAATGATTTTGTCATTTTCTTTATGTATGTTTACTTTCGGCTGTGAAAGGTTTATGTTTATAAGTTTTGCAACCCAGAATATATTGCACAGTTTTTCAATATCGGACTTTTGAGGAAGAAGGCATTTATATTTTTCAATCTCTTTTTTCTTTATTTTTTTACGTTTGTAATATCTTATGATTTTAGACATCAAAAGCCTGTCGCAGTGTCTAAATCCGTAATGAAGGGAATTTAAAAGAATATAATCGGTATGCTTATGTGCCTCGTAAAAATCTATAAGTTCACCAGCACGTGAGAGTTTAATCGCGTAAGTTAAATGCAGTTTGTATTTGTCGTCAAGTTTAAAATCATTTTTCAAAAGATCAAACAGCTCAAGCGCTATTTTCGTTTCGTATGAAGAAAGTTTCGTATCTATCTGATAAACGTCAATAATTGTTCTAACCGAGGGGTTAAAGTTTTCGGGAAATTTATAATTGTCGTGTCTTAAAAGATCACTCAAAAATACACCTTCCCTAACTCCCACACCGCTTGTAATAACCTGCTTTGCCCCTAAAAAGTCTAAAAGTTCCGTAAAAATCAGCACACCCGGTCTTATAACATCAAGCCTTTCGGGTTTTACGCCTATTTTTAAAAGCTCGTCGTCTTTCATTTTGACAATCGATTTTAAAAATTTATAGTGATCCTTCACATCATATGTAAAGCCGTGGAGGATATCGAGGGGGTATTCTATTTTTTTCATAATAACCTGTGAAAGAGCCCTTATCGTACCGCCTATTCCGAATACTTTGTTCTGTTTAAACTCATCATCAAGACGCTTTATCTCTTTTTGAATATGCTTTTTTGCACCTTCAATGTCGCCTTTGTCGAAATAAAGCTCTTTAAGCCTGACGGTACCGAGTTTAAGGGAGATTGTTTTTTCGATGTTTTTTCTTTTGATAAGAGCAAGTTCCGTAGATCCGCCTCCGATATCGATAGTGACGCCGTTTTTTTCATACAGAAGATTTGCCGCAGCGACTCCACCGAAAAACGCCTCTTTATCACCGTCTATGACTTTTATATTAATTCCGAGTTCTCTTCTTACCCTGCTTAAAAATTCGCTTCTATTCGGTGCATCCCTTACAGCTGAAGTGGCGACTGCAAGTATTTTTATGACTTTCAAAGACTTTGCAATTAAAAGAAACTCCCTAAGGGCGTTAATGGCTCTTTCAATTGCAAAATCCTGTAAGTTACCGCCGTTTTCATATGCACCTTCACTGATTCTTACCTTGCTTTTTTCTTCACGTAAAAGGTAAAAACCAAAACGGCTGGTTTTTTTAAATACAGCCATTCTGGCTGAGTTCGAACCTATATCTATTACAGCCGTTATTTTAGCCATTACTCTTCTTCGTCTTTATGTATAAGTTCGGCTTTAAGTCTAAGTTCTTTTGCATTTTCCATATTATCAGGATCAGGTACAATCGCATCTACAGGACATACCTGAACGCACTGAGGCTCCCCTCCGTGTTCAATACACTCCGTACATAAATCCGGATCTATTTCATATATCGGATCTGCAGGTTCAATCGCACCGTTTGGACATTCATCCACGCACGCATCACATGCGATACATTCATCGTTTATCATTAATGACATGCTACTCCTTTGGATAACAAAATTTATAGCCTCTTCGGCGAATGGTCTTAATTGTATCAATTTTAAAAACTTTGTCAACCTTTTGACGTATCTGATTTACAGCAACTTCTATAACATTCGGAGTCACAAGCTCAGGCTCCTCCCAAATGGCGTCTAAAAGCTGCTCTTTTGAAATAACCTGATTAGGGTATCTCGCCAAATGTGTAAACACTTCAAAGGCTTTACCTTTAAGATAGGTTTCTTTACCGTTGTAAATGATCTTTTCCTCGTCTTTTACGATAATAAGATCTTTTATTTTTATCTGAGACTCTTTGCCGCTTCTTAAAGCAACATTGATTCTTGTAATAAGCAAATCAAAATTAAGAGGCTTTCTTATAAAATCATCAGCACCCATTTTCAAAACTTTTATTTCGGTTTCTACCGACTGGTCGTTTGAAATAACGATTATTTTGATTAACGGATATATCTCTTTAGCGTAATCAATAAACTTAAAAACTTCGCTAAGACCGAAGTCCGCATCAATTATCGCAAGATTGTAATGCCTTACATCTAAAAAATACTTACCGTCTCTGACTGTATAAGCCGAATCGCTTTTATACCCTACTTCCTCAAGAGATTTGGTAATCAAATGATTTAAGGTTTCGTCCTTTTCAATTACAAGAAGTCTCACTCTCTCTCCTTTACATTCGTATTCGGCAAGCGGCCGAATACGACCCCAAACCTAATACTCGAAAAATTATATCAAAAATTAATATTTTCTTAAAATCTCCACTCCCACTAAAGCATTTCTTAAAATTTCAGGCTTTTGAATTTTTAGCCTGAGGCTCTGCATCTGCGGATATTCGGCCGCTAATTCATATTCTATCACTTCTAATGCGTCTTCGATTAATAAAAACTTTTTTTCTTTCATTAAGTTTTCTATAAGATTACAGACTTGCGCATAATCTATAAATTCGTTTTTGTTTTCGTATTCTATCTCGGCGTTTACTATAACTTTTTGAGTTTTTTCCCTCTCTTCGGGAAGTATCCCGATTATAGCCTCAAACTCCAAATTTTCAATTAATATTTTATAATTATTCTCTATTCTCAATTCTCAATTCTCCAATATTATATTACTCTTTTCTCCTGTCCAGTTAGCAGTCTGTAGATGTTTTCTTTATGTTTATAAAGTACTATAAACCCGATAATTAAAAGCGGCGCGTGTGACTGAATCGGAAGATCTGGATATAAAACATACGTACTCAGAATCCCGACCACAATTGCAGTAAGTGAACTAAGCGATGATATCCTAACCGTTTTAGCCATAATAAACCAAACTACAATCGCCACAAGCACGGCTTTTGGCACAAGCACCAAAAGAACACCGGCAGTTGTCGCCACGCCTTTTCCCCCTTCAAGTTTCAAATAAGGTGAAAAACAGTGCCCAATTACCGCAATTACGGCTATCGCCCACTGTGTAGCCTCGCATACCCCGAACGCTTTTGCCGCAAGTATTACAAGCGCACCTTTAAGCGCGTCAAGTAAAAGTGTAACAGCCGCCAGTTTTTTGGCTTTTGCAGGGTCTGTCTGTTTCAAAACCCTAAGTACATTCGTAGCGCCTATATTGCCGCTTCCCTGCTCTTTAATATTAATTCCTGCGAAATATTTTGCTATCAGGTAACCAAACGGAATTCCCCCGACAAGATAAGCTATCAAATACCATATTAACGGTGACATATTTTTCCTTTTTTGTGAAATTATAATATAATTTTTATAAAGTAATCGCAGTTTATATATGCTCGAAAAGGACATAAATGATAAACGAAATAAAAAACCTTATAAAAAAACATAATATAACAATAGCCGCGCACTACTATGAAAAAGACGAAATATTCGAACTTGCAGATTTAACAGGCGACAGCCTGGAACTTGCCAAAAAAACAAGTTCGCTTAAAAACCAGCTAATATTTTGCGGTGTAAAATTTATGGGTGAGAGCGCAAAAATACTAAATCCTGAAATTGACGTGTATATGCCGAGACTTGCGGACTGTTCTATGGCAAGAATGGCGGAGGAGATTAAAGTTCAAAACAACATAGATCTTTTAAAACAAAACAATATAGATTTTATTCCTATCACATATATCAACTCAACCGCCAAAACAAAAGCCATAGTCGCCCAAAACGGCGGACTTACATGTACAAGCTCAAACGCACAGAAAATTATCGAATGGGCTCTGAAACAAAATAAAAAGATCTTTTTCCTGCCCGATAAAAACCTCGGAAGAAACATTGCCTCAAAACTCGGAATAAGCTCGGCGATCATAGGTGAAGAAAACTGGCAAAACGCCACTATGATATGTTTTGACGGGCACTGCAGCGTTCATCAGCTCTTTATGCCAGAACACGTGGAATTTTATAAAGAGAGATTCCCTGATATCAAAATCGTGGTACACCCGGAATGTTCCCCTGAAGTGGTAAAACTCGCCGACTTTGCGGGAAGCACGTCTCAAATTTTGAATTATGTAAAAGAAAACCCGACAACCCCTATGGCTATCGGGACTGAATTTAACTTCGTAAACAGAATGAAAAACGAAATAAACCCGAATATTTACGTACTCAGCTCAACAAAACCGGAATGTCCTTCAATGAACGAAACGACTCTGGAAGAGCTGTATAAACTATTAAAAGCCATAGATGAAGGAAAAGATTACAATAAAATCGGAGTTGATCCCGAAATTGCTAAAAACGCAAAAATAGCACTTGAGAGAATGATGAAACTCTCTTAAAAGTGAAAAGTGTAAAGTGAAAAATGAAAAGTGAGGAGTTTTTATGCTTATGAAACATCAGATAATCGATTTTTTAAAAAACGCTCTAAACGAAGATATCGGAAGAGGCGATCTTGCAAGAAGACTGATTAACAAAAACGCAAAAGCCTTTATCAGGGCGAAAAGCAGCGGTGTCGTAGCTGGTATTGAGTATATTAAGCACTTCTCGGACCTTGCGGATGTAAAATTTGACTTTAACTTCCAAGACGGGGATTTGTATAAAGAAGGGGATATTATCCTTGAAATATACGGCAATGCAAAAGACCTGCTCTCAATCGAAAGAACCATGCTCAATATCCTGCAGCACGCAAGCGGAATAGCCAGCAACGCGTATGAATTTGTAAAACTGACAGAAGGAAAACTTAAAATTCTCGATACAAGAAAAACAAGACCGGGACTTAGAATTTTTGAAAAATATGCGGCGTTTTGCGGAGGGGTTACCAATCACAGACTCGGACTTGATGATTGTCTGATGCTAAAAGACACCCACCTCGCACTTTTTAACTCAATCGAAGAAGCTGTAAAAATCGCAAGACAAAACATCCCTTTCACCACAAAAATAGAAATAGAAGCCGAAACCGTACAAATGGCAAAAGACGCCATGAAAGCCGGTGCGGATATCGTAATGTGTGACAATATGAGCTTTGATGAAATCAAAGAGGTTGTGGAATTTAGAAACGAAAACTTTAAAGGGGTATTCCTTGAAGCCAGCGGCAACGTAACGCTTGAGAACATCAAAAACTACGTACAAACCGGAATTGACGCCGTAAGCAGCGGAGCTATAATCCATCAGGCCACTTTCAAAGATTTTTCAATGAAAATGAAAGGGTAAAAATGAAAATTAATATCCAAATAAATGATGAATTTATCGATTACCTTCAAAATGTAGACATTAACGACTATATCAACAATTTGATCGCAAAAGATATTTATATAAAATCTGAAAAATTCAATCATGATAAAGCCGAATTCAGTAAAAGATTAAACTCCGCATTAAAGGGAAACATTATAGAGCACTCTCAAATGTGGAATAAAATAGATGAACTATAAAATCGTTTATGAAAAACGTTTTTTTGACGATATGAAAACGATTTTGAATTTCATAAAAAATGACAAACCCCAATCTGCCTATGAGTTTAAAAAAGATCTGAAACATAAAATAGAAAATTTAACTCTTTTTCCTTATAAATACAGAAAATCAATATACTTTAATGATGAAAGTATTAGAGATTTGATATTCAAAGGATATATAATTCCATATAAAATTACACAAAACCAGATAATTGTTTTAGGAATCACCAAATATAAACCATTCTAAGGAGTCACCATTCTAATAGAAGACAAAAATTTCGAATACGGACACTTTATAGGCATTAAACCCGCCAAAGAGATAATCGAATACATCAGACAAAAACACAACTACGAACTTCAGTATTGGGATTTTATCATCACATACGATGAAATGAACGAAAGGGACCTGGCGTATTGCTATAACCCTTATAAAGGCATCGAGAGAATTGACAACATCCCTCAAACTTCCAAAATCAGAATCAAAAACGCCAAAGTTTTCGAGCCTCTCGATATTTACCAAAAATGCGCCGTTTACGCCATGAACGAAGCTCCCGCCACACTTATTACCGGTAGGTTCGGAAGCGGAAAAACCCTGCTTGCAACCGCTACGGCTTTAAGTCTGACCAAAAAGAAAATATTTATAACCAGACCGCCTATAGGAATCAGCAGCGATTACGACATAGGATTTCTTCCAGGAAGCAAAGACGAAAAAATGCTTGAATGGGCGGGAGGTTTCCTGAGTGCCCTTAATTACCTCTACAGAGACCTTAAAGGCCAAAGCTACGACAGCATAAAAAGCCAGCTTTTCTTTGAAAAATTTGAAATAATCCCTCTTAATATGATTCAGGGTGTTTCCATTTTGGAAGACGAAGTTTTAATAGTGGACGAATCGCAGCTTGTAACAAGGGAGTATATGAGTATGATTCTCTCACGTATGAGCGAAGGAAGTAAGCTGTTTTTGCTTGGGGATCTGCATCAGACATATTCAACCATAGACAAACAAGATAGCGGCCTTTTCAGACTCCAGCAGGTACTGCCTCACGAAGCGCTTGCGTGGGTGGACCTTAAAAAGATCTACCGTAACAAACTGACCGAAATCGCCATAAAACTTCTTGAATAACAGGTTTTTCCTGTTATAAGCTGAAACTTAAAATTCATAATTGCAGTAAACAACGTAACTACAGATATAAAGTGCCAGACACTTGTTCTCAATTCTCAATTCTCAATTCAAAATTATCTGGCACAATATAGCCTATATGAAAATTCGTTATATTAATTACGATTTGTTATTGATTAAGTACAACCGAATCCCTTTCACATCTTACCTACTTATCTACTTCACAACTTACCCACTTCACGACTTCACAACTTATCTGCTTACCTACCCATATTGGTGTCTGTCACTA
>Ga0256843_1002768_pt1 | contig 12602 bp, 10 predicted proteins | sample AlvinellametaG_FD_191572 | JGI IMG/M metagenome (GOLD analysis project Ga0256843, IMG submission 191572) | Pompeii worm associated microbial communities from hydrothermal vent at the East Pacific Rise, Pacific Ocean - Alvinella | ecosystem: Host-associated > Annelida > Integument > Unclassified ... | reverse complement strand
GTTCCACTAGAGAGTTTGTTGTAATTGAGTATCAAAATGAAGATAGACTCCTAATCCCAGTTGAGAGCTTAGATGTTATAGATAGGTTTATAGCCGATAGTGGTTTAGTTCCTGTTATAGATAAGATGGGCAAAGGGGGCTTTAAGAGACTAAAGCAGAAACTAAAAGAGAGACTATTTGAGATTGCATCAGAGATTATAGATATATCTGCAAAGAGACATCTAAAGAGAGGAATTATTCTAGATATAGATAGAAAAGAGCATAAAGAGTTTATTGAGAGTGCTGGATTTATCTATACCCCAGACCAGAAAAGAGCTATTGAAGAGATTGTAGCAGATTTTAGAAGTGGCAATATGATGGATAGGCTTCTTAGTGGAGATGTTGGATTTGGAAAGAGTGAGATTGCTATGAATGCAATATTTATAGCCTATAAAAACTCATACCAATCTATCTTTATAGCTCCAACTACAATCCTCTCATCTCAACACTATAAGAGTCTCAAAGAGAGATTTAAAAATTATGATATAAAGATTGCAAAAGTTGATAGATTTACACCAGCAAAAGAGAAAAAGGCTATCTTTAAAGGTTTAGAGGAGGGGGATATTGATGTGGTAGTTGGAACTCATGCCCTCTTAAAGGCTAAATTTAAAAATTTAGGGCTTATTATAATTGATGAGGAGCATAAATTTGGAGTAAAACAGAAAGAGCAGTTAAAAGAGATTAGCCTAGATGCCCATCTGCTATCTATGTCTGCTACTCCAATCCCTAGAACTCTAAATATGGCACTCTCCCAGATAAAATCATTCTCAGAGCTTCTAACCCCTCCAGACTCTAGAAAAGATGTAAAAACCTTTGTAAAGGAGTTTAACCCTCAGATTATAAAAGAGGCAATCCTAAGAGAAAAAAGAAGAGGGGGGCAGAGCTTTTATATATTTAACTCCATTGCAAATATAGAGAGTAAAAAAGAGGTATTACAGGAGCTAATCCCAAACCTAAAAATAGAGATTTTACACTCCAAAGTCACACCAAAAGAGACAGAAAAGATAATGTTGGAGTTTGAGGAGGGAAAAATTGATTTGTTGCTCTCTACTTCTATTATAGAGTCTGGTATTCACCTGCCAAGAGTAAATACAATTATTATTGATGGGGCAGATAGATTTGGAATGGCAGACCTACATCAACTAAGAGGCAGAGTTGGAAGAGGTGGAAGAGAGGGGTATTGTTATCTATTTATAGAAGATAAAGAGGCTCTAAGCGAAAATGCAAAAAAGAGACTCCTAGCACTAGAGAAATATTCAGCCCTTGGCTCTGGGGCAGTTTTGGCATTTTATGATTTGGAGATTAGAGGTGGGGGAAATATATTGGGAAAGGCTCAATCTGGACACATTAAACAGGTAGGATATGCCCTATATCTAAAGATGTTAGAAGATGCAATAAGAGAGCTTACAGGCAGTAAAAAAAGAGAAAAGTTATCTATAGATATAAATCTAAGTGTAAATGCCTACTTAAATGAGGAGCTAATTGGAGAGGATAGATTAAGACTTGAGCTATATAGAAGACTCTCCCAAGTAGAGAGCTTAAAAGAGATATATGAGATTGCATCAGAGATTGAGGATAGATTTGGAAAATTAGATAGGATAACTTCTCAATTTATAGATATTGTAGCAATTAAAACCCTTGCAAAAGAGAAAAATATAACTAAAATAGAGAACCTAAAAGAGCGAATATTTATAGAGTATATAGACTCAACTAGAGTTGAGATAAAAGCCTTTAGTAGAGATGAAGAGGATATTATAGAGGCTACTCTAAATTTTTTAAAAAATGTAGCCTCAACTCATTAAATTTAGATATCAAGTGGCATAAGATCTAAATTGATCTCTCTACCCAATCGCTTCTCCGCAAAATAGTGTACCTCTTTAAAATAGTTATAATCTTCTCTATTAACACATGCTAAAACTTCAATACCATTATCAAAAGCCTCTAGCATAACCCTTCCAGCTTTTTTATATGCAAAATCTGGATTTATATCTAAAATAGTCTGTCCTGCTAATCGATTTTCCATAGCAAACTCTACAAATCTAGCCCTCTTCTGTTTTAATTTACTCTTTGCTCTATCTAGTAAATCTCTACTATTATTTCCCAAATATACACCTATATTTCTATTTTCAAGAGAACCTATATTATATTCTCTCTCTTTCTTTAAAAGATTTGATATATTAAATAGACCTTTTTTTACCTTTTTTTTATAACTATATACAATCTCTTTTAACTCCCCTATCTCTCTTGAGTAGTCTCTTCCATCAAATATATTATTTTGATACTCACACCAGTCTATTCCGTTAAATTCATTGCTAATTGCCTCTATTATCTCTCTACTTCTTGGATTATTCTCTTTTAACATCTTATGTGCTAAAAGCAATATGGCATCTCCAATATACTCATGGTTATATAAAAAGGTCTCTGAAGCATAATGAACATTATATAATTTCAAATAGAACATCAAATCATCTTTTTTGGAAAAATGACCTAGCACTCTTCTAAATTGATGCAAAAAATCTCTATTATCTATAATTAAACAATTAAGCGAACGATATTTTAGAACTGGTTCAATTCTCCATTCTAAACCAAACTTATCTACTACATCATCTACGCTCTCTTTACCATTTACTACTAAATCATTAACTCTAAAAATTAACTCTCTATTTTTTGGAAAAGCAAAATTTTCATTTTCAGCTTTTATCATTTTTAAAATATCTCTTAAATTTAAGCCACTACCCTTATCTATCCTAAAAGAGAAATTTTTATAATAGGGTAGATAATCTGTCTTAGCATTAAAGAAAAATACCCTAATGTTTAATCTATAACCCTTACTTTTAAACTGCATATATAACTCCTAGAATTTTAAATTTATAGTAAATATATCTTATAATTTAGAGTATCTAAAAAATATAAAAAGAGAAGAATAGTTTTTATTAAAAAAAAAATGTATCTAAAAGTATCACATATATTAATTTTTAAAAAAAAATTTACTTTTAAAAATTATAAAAAAATTATTTTTATATAATATTTGAATCTTAAAGAATATTTTTTATTTAAAAAGAACATAAATTATAGTATAATAGATTGCAAAAAGGGGTGAAACTATGCAAGAGATACTTATAACTATTGCAGTATTAGGTGTGCTTTACTTCTTTTTATTTAAGAAGAAGAGAGGTAGTATTAGAACTACACCTATTAATTACCAAATAAGCACTTCATAAGGCTAAGTTTTTAAACTTAAAGAGTTGTAGCTTTTCCATTTATAATAGCTACCATATCCTCAATTCTAACTCCAAATTCATTTGGAAGATAGATACCAGGTTCGATGGTAAAAACCATACCATCTTCTAAAATTGTGTTCGTTCGTTGTGAGATATATGGCATCTCGTGAATATCTAATCCTACTCCATGTCCAGTGGAGTGGACAAAATACTTACCAAACCCAGCTTTTTCAATTACATCTCTTGCTAATTTATCCACATCTTTACTACTCATTCCAGCTTTAATATTTGATATGGCTTTATCGTGTGCCATTAAAACTGTATCATAAACTCTTTGCATCCTTTTTGATTTAAACTTTTGTTGAATTTTAAAATCAAATCCAATATCTACAGATGCGGTTCTGGTTCTATCACTACAATATCTTTTATATTTCAATCCCGCATCAAATAATAATAGATCGCCACTCTTTAAAGTTAAATTGGAAGGCTTTGCATGTGGTTTTGCAGAATTTTGGTTTATTGCTACAATAGGATCAAAAGATAGACTATACTCCCCATAATTTGACAAAATAGTCTCAGCTAGGTGAGTTAACCTAAAATCACTATCTCCAAATCCTCTACTATTTATCTCTTTAGCAAATCTATCAAAAGCCTCTCTTCCCCTCCTTGATGCCTCTTTTAATAGTGCAATCTCTTCTGAACTCTTTTTAATTCTTCTCTTATGGGAAAAATATAAATCCTGAATAAAATCTATATCAAGATCTTTAGTTAAAATCTCAAATGCATATATATTCCACTCTTTTGGATCATATATTATACTTTTAATACTTAGTCCTCTTAAAAGAGTATTTGCCTCTTTATATAGATTATTTGTAATAATTATATTTGCATTTGAGATTGCCTCTTTTGCCTCTAATTCATATCTTCCATCTGTAAAAAAAAATTTCTCACTCCCAAGAGACAAAAGAAGAGCATTATCACAACTATACTTTATCTCATAATATATAGCGTTCTCATCTATTAATACAAAATTCATTACTTATTAGACTTCTCACGTAACATTTTTAATTCATTCATAATTTGAGTAATTGCAATCATTGCCAAATGGTAACTAAAAGGTCCAAAACCTGCAATTTGACCGGCACATACTGGAGCAATTAATGATTTTTTTCTAAACTCTTCTCTTGAGTATATATTTGATATATGCACCTCTACTGTTGGAATTTGAACTGCAGAGATTGCATCTCTAATTGCAATTGATGTGTGTGTATATGCTGCTGGATTTATAATTATCCCATCAGCCTCACCTAAACACTCCTGAATTCTATCTACAATTTCACCCTCTAAATTACTCTGAAAAAACTCAATCTCTATTCCATTTTGATGTGCAAAGTTTTCCATCTGCTTATGAATATCTTCTAACTTCATTGGACCATAAATATTTTGTTCTCTATGCCCTAACATATTTAAATTTGGACCTTGAATCACAACCACTTTCATATTAAAACCTTTAATTTTTTTAGTGCCATTTTAGCTAAATTTGCTTTAATTTGATAACAAAAGTTGTTCTATCTCCCACTACTTTTACACTCAAACTTCCACCCATCTCCCTCTCAATTACAGTCTTTGCTATATATAGTCCAATTCCATCACTATTTTTTTTAGTTGTAAAGTATGGTTCAAATATCTTATCTATATGCTCTTTTGCAATACCTCCTCCATTATCACTAATGGATATTTCTGGCTTATCTATTACAATATCTATTTTTGGATTTTTTATCTTTCTCTCCACTAAGATATCTCTTGCATTATTTATTAAATTTAAAATTACCTGTTCAAACTCATTAGCACTACCATATACACAAAAATCCTCTTTTACATCTAAATTTATTTTTATATTGTGAAGAGTAGGAGCTACAATATTTATTGTATCTCTACATGCACTCTCTATGCTAAAATTATCTCTCTTTTTTGAAGGATTGTAGAAATTTCTAAAATTCTCTATAGTCTGAGACATATATTGGAGCTGTTTATTTGCATCTTTTATAGTCTCTAATGTCTCCTTATCTTTATTACAACTTCGCTTTATATGCATAAATACAAATGATAAATAATTTAATGGCTGTCTCCATTGATGAGCAATAATTGAAATCATCTCCCCCATAGAAGCAAGTCTTGATTGTTGAAGTAACATACTCTGATGTATCTTATGCTCTTCTTCTAAAAGTTTGAACTTATAAGATAGAGCAAAAGATAATAGCATTGACTCAATGGCAAAAGCTACATGTAAAAATGGAAATGTCTTTACATCTAATCCAAAAAAATTAAAATACTCAGCCAAAGATACAAATACAACACTATACCAACCAATTAAAATAAATATAAATGGAATATCTCTATTTTTTACCACTCTTTGAGCCTCAGATAATACAAGAAGAATCCATATAAAACTTGGAACAAACTTTATAATAATAGATTGGGAGAATATTAGAGTAAATATCAAATCAAAAATAGAGATATATACAATTGCACTTATTAGGCGATTTAATGTCTCTATTTTATATAAATATAAAAAGTATCTTATAAACTGAAGAGAAAATATTACAATTAAATTTTGAGCAATCTCCAAAACAAATAGAGTTCTCTTAAATTTATATATCTCATTAAAAGGAGATACAAACAGATTTTCTATCTGAACTAATAAAATTAATATTGCAATTTGAGCCAATGCATAATAGAGATATTGAATCTCTCTTATATAATAAAAAAAGGCTAAATTATAAATTGTTGAAGATAAAATTACCCCTAAAGATAAAATTGCTACTATAAATTCTAGGTTTGAATATACAAATATTGGACTATTTTCATTTAAAAAATGTTCATTATAAAATAGGCTAATAGCCATTATAAAATATATAACAATAGTAGCAATTTTTATCTTTAGAACTCTATCCATCTAATTTTATCCTATATCCAAACTTTGAAATATTCTCTATTCTATCTTTACCAATTATTTTTCTTACGTCTCTAACAAGGCTTCTTAGGGCATCACTACTCATATATCTATCTGCCCATACAAAATTTTCTATCTCATCATAAGAGACAATTCTACCTCTATTTTTTATTAAAATCTCTAAAAATTTATACTGATACTTTGTTAAATGTATTACCTTCTTATCATCTCTAATAATTACCTTATTAAATTTATCAAGCTTAATATCTGAAGAGATATAAATAATATTTGGATCTCTCTCCTCTAACTGCTCAAAACAGATATTTAAAGCCTCAAACATAGCATCTTCATCCATAGGTTTTACCAGATATTTAATTAAATTTAAACTAACAGCCTCTAGTAGATACTCAGTTGTTGTATATGCTGTTGTAATAATAATTGGAACATCTTTACTCTCCTCTCTTACTCTTTTACAAAACTCCAATCCATTCATATTTGGCATCTCTATATCTGTCATAATAATATCTACTCTTTTTGAATGAAATATATCTAACGCCTCTTCTCCATCTTTTGCCTCATATATATTTGCAAAATATGGTTTTAGATAAGATATTGCAATTCTTCTAGTAAAATCTTCATCTTCCACATATAAAAGATTATAATTTGTTCTCTTTAACATCTCTTCTACACTTTTTCTACATATTTTTAAATTAAGCTATATAAACTATATTAATATATATAATATTTGTTTAACCTTATACTAAAGATTCTATGATATCATTATGGAATGAGGTTAACTATGAAAAAAATATTTTTTATAATAGTATTGCTTATTGTAAATGGTTGTGGTATGATGGGAAATAACTCAAAGAGTAGTAGCTCCTCTATTGCACAAAATGGGGCTTCAAATGATAATAACTCCACTCAAAATGACCACTCAAATGGTAGTAATATTAAAATAGCTAAGAACATATTGCCAAAAAATATTAGCATAGATTTCCCCACAATTTTAAAAGATGATGAAAATAACTCTACCAAAGATGAGATTCAAGATAAAAACCAAAGCTCTACCATTGGATATAGTCAACTAAAAAAATATATATCCCAAATTGATGATATAGTAAAAAGAGCACAAATAAACCTAGTTCTTTTAAAAAAGGTAATGCCACAGGTTTTAGAAAAATGTGAGGGAATGAGTAGTTGCACATTTGAACCAGAATATTTATCAATAGTATTAGATAATGAGACTATATCAGAGATTGATAAAATTATAGATGATAAAAACTTTACTCAAATAGATAAAAATCTAAATAAAAAAGTCCATTTAGGAGAACTAAATTTTACAAAAGAGTATATTCCAAATAGAGATGGTTATAGATATGAATTAAAATTAGATTTAACTTCCAATGATAAAGTAATAAAAGAGCTATATAAAGATAAAAATCAGACTATTCAAAATACAAAAAATAAAGAGCAAAATATTACAAAAGAGGAGTATCAAATCTTTAAATGGTTTGATTATATTCAAGATGTCACAACAATCTATTTTTATAGAGACTTAAATAAAACCATCAACGTAAGAATATACTATAGTGTAGATGAAGATGGAAAAGAGAGCATGCATGTGTTAAACTCATCTGAGACTCAAAATGCAAAAAACAATATGAACTTAACACTAGCAAATAAAGATGAAAATAATGAAACTCTAAAAATTAGTGCAAATGGTATTGAAGAGAAGGTATTAGAGGATAATAAAACAGTAATAAATAGTTTCTCATCAAATGGGGAGATTTCCGAAGATAGTTCACTTATCCTATTTTCTGGGCAAATTACCGATAGTAATGAGACAAATGAGAGCCAAGTTATATCTGAAGTTATATGTAATAGTAGTGAATGTATAGAAAATAACTTAACTAAACCTAGTGAAGATATAAACAGAAGTGATCTAAACAGTAGCAATAATTATGATAATAATGAGAGTAATAATATTGATATTGATGAATTAAATAGTAGTGTAGAAAATTTAAGAGAAAATTTAAAATTTTATCAATTAAAAATTTGGGATACAAATTTAAGTGATGGTTCATTTCTAATCCTACCACCATATACAGAAATAGAAAATCTAAAACTTATAGATATATTTAAAATGACAATTGGAACATTTACTATATTAGATGGAAAGGCTCAAGGAGAAATCCATAGCAGTGAATATAATGATATGTTAGATGAATTAACAATAGTTAGAATAGAGGATAATCCAACAGGAGATGAACCTCTATTTACAGTGGTAGAAAATAAACCAAAAATAGAAATAATAGATCCACTAATAGAAAACATAAACAATCCAACTAAAAATGAAGAGTTGAATATAGATAATAACCAAATAGACAATAATTTTATACGAACAGAAAATGGTGTTGAGAGAAATATAACTCAACGACCTAGATTCTATCTACAACCTCAATACCTAGAATATTTAGAGCAATCTCTATAGTTCTTGCTGTAACTTTAGCAAGTAGGAGTCTGCTCTCTTTAATATCTTCTGGTATATCCTCTTTTAAAATTGGATTTTGTTCATAAAACTTCATAAATATAGTAACTAAATTATATAAATAAGATGTAATTGTATTTGGAGTAGCATCATTTGATGCCTTTATTAGAGTATCTTCAAATCTCAAAAGCATAATGGCTAAAGAGCGTTCTAATTCATTTGTGATTTTTATCTTATTAGATTTTATATCTCTACTATATCTTCTAAATATAGACATTATTCTAGCATAGGCATATTGGATATAAAGGGCTGTGTTTCCGTCAAAACTCAACATCTTATCCCAAGAAAAAATATAATTAGACTCTCTATTTACACTCAAGTCAGCATACTTTACAGCACCAATCCCAATTGCCTTTGCAACTCTTTCTAAATCTCTATCTGATATATCTCTATTTTTAATAGTCTCTTTTGCTCTATTTATAGCTTCATCTAATAGATCTATTAACTTTATAGTCCTACCATCTCTAGTTTTAAATGGGCGTCCACTCTTATCCATCATAGTCCCAAATGCAATATGTTCTAAGCTCATATCCTTTGGAACTAATCCAGAACTTTTAGCCACACTAAAAACCTGCTTAAAATGATCACTCTGTCTAGCATCTACAACATAACAAACTCTATTTGCTTTTAGCTCTTTTGCTCTAAACTCCAAAGCAGCCAAATCTGTAGTAGCATACAAAAATCCACCATCACTCTTTTGAATAATTAAAGGATTATCAAATCCATTAACAAACACACACTTTGCCCCATTACTCTCCACTAAATGTCCACTATTTTCTAAATAATTAACAATATCTTTTAATCTCTCATTATAAAAACTCTCTGCTCTTACATCATCTTTTATAAGTTTTACTCCAAGCTTATCATATACTACTTCACAATGTTTTAGAGAGCTATCTATAAATCTCTTCCAAAGCTCAAGAGACCTCTCATCTCCACTTTGAAGTTTTACAACATACTCTCTAGCCCTATTTGCAAACTTCTCATCTTCATCAAATCTCTTCTTTGCACTCTTATAAAACTCCTCTAAATCACTAAGAGTAGCATTGCCATCTTCTCCAATCTCCTCTAAGTAGGCAATAAGCATTCCAAATTGAGTTCCCCAATCTCCAATATGATTTTGCTTTATAACTTTATGTCCTAAAAATTCAAAGAGTCTAACAAGAGTATCCCCAATAATAGTTGAACGAAGATGCCCTACATGCATCTGTTTTGCCATATTTGGACTAGAGTAATCTACTACAATAGTTTGAGGATTTTGCACTTTTTCTATACCTAATCTCTCATCATCTACAATAGCTAAAATACTTCTTTCTATCCAACTATTAGATAACCAAATATTTATAAATCCAGCCCCAGCTACTTCAACTCTATCTATAATATCAGATTTATCGATATTTTCTAATACTCTATTTGCTAAATCCCTTGGATTTCTCTTTAGAGCCTTTGCAATTTTCATAATACCATTAAACTGATAATCCCCAAATTGTGGTTTTGTAGCCTCAACCACACCTATTTTACTACTCTCTAAATTAGCACTCTCTAATGCTTTATTTATAATAATATTTAATTTTGATTTGATTTGCATGTCTATCCTAAGAAAGATACCATTTGGTATCTAAATTTAATGTAGATTTATAAACTAAACTCTTTTTGTGTCGTCTGCCTTTGTGCTATTTGCTACAACATCTTCTCTTTTAGAGTTATCTTTTAACTCTTTTGTTGAACTCTCCTCATCATCTTCTCTTACTGCCTTTTTAAAGTCTTTAATCCCTTTTCCAATACCCTTAGCTAAATCTGGTATCTTTTTTGCTCCAAATAATAAAACAACAATTGCTAAAATAACCAGAAGTTCTGGCATACTTGGCATTCCCATAGACATTCCTTAATAAGTTTTTTATCTTATATTAAAAGATTTAATAAGAGATTATACTAATATTTTATTAATTTGAAGTTTATTTAAATACCATTTTCCCATCTATCTATAAGTTTTTCTAAATCCTGTTTACTAAATTTAAGTCTTGAAGCTTTTGCAATTGTTATAAAATGCTCTACTGCTCTATCAACCTCATCATTAATGATTACAAAATCAAATTCCCCAATTGCTTTAATCTCGCTCTTGGCATTCTCTATTCTCCTTTCTATTGTCTCATCTAAATCACTAGAACGAGAATATAGTCTTCGTTTTAACTCCTCTAGAGTAGGTGGTGTAATAAAAATAGATGTAACTAAATCCCCCATCTTTGCTCTAACCAATCTATGCCCTTGAACATCAATATCAAATATTACAAGTTTTCCATCAGCTAGGGCTTCTTGGACTGGTTTAAGAGACGTTCCATAATAATTGCCATGCACCTCCGCATACTCTAAAAAGTCACCTCTTTTTATCCCCTCTTCAAACTCATCTTTTGTAACAAAATAATACTCCACCCCATTTTTTTCTCCCTCTCTTGGAGCTCTTGTAGTAGTAGATATAGAAAAATAAAATTCTCCAATTCTACTAGCTGAATTTGAGATAATTGTGCTTTTTCCCGCACCACTAGGACCAGATAACACTAAAATAGCACCAGACATTAAACCTCTTTTGGAAACTCTATTGTAATATGTATTTTTGTGCCTCTTAAAAGCTGTCTCAACTCTTCAATTGGAAGAGAACCTACAGTATCTTTTAAGACTCTCTCTTTTCTCTTTTTTATATCTACACTAGAACTTTTTACCTTCTCCTCTTTATCCTCTCTAATAATATCACTATCTGATTTTGAAGATTCAATAGTAATACCATCTAATCCTAAATCTTTTCTACTCTCCTCTACTGCCCCATCTAATAGAGACTGAATATTTGATATTTCATCTCTATCCAATACCTTTGGCTCATCTATTTTTATATCTTTTTTAGTAGAACTCTCATTTAAGTCATTAGGATTAACCTCAATAGTGCTATCTTTATCTATACTAAAGAGCTCATTTTCTGCATTAATCTCTTTCTCTTTACTATCTTCTGGCTCTAATATACCCTTTAAATTGGAATTGGAAGTAGATAGGTTATCTTTATCTTCAGAAAAAAGATCTACATTAGTATTAAGATCTAATTTATTGCTATCTTTATCTTTACTATTATATGATTCTACTATTTTCTCTTTTGGACTATCCAACTCATTATTTATATCACTATTTTTTGTAGATATTAATTTACTCAAATCCATATACTCCTCATTAGATGAAGTATCTTCATTTGATTCTATCTTCTTAAAAATATTACTATCTAATTCTAAATCATCATCAAAACTACTATCCATATCTGCTTTAGCTTCACGTAAAATAGAAGATACTTCAGATGGAAGAAAGGGCTTTAATATAGTAAAATTGTAAATATCATCAATATCTCTTTGATCTTGCGTAGCAAATATAACTCTTCTTTTAACATTAGATTTCTTTAAAAATTCTACAATCTCTTTGCTATTTATATCAGAATCTACAAATACAATATTATAACTATTAATATCTTTTACTTCTAATATATTATCTACTTCATCTAAACTAATCCCCTCTTTTCTAGCACTAAGTGCTGTAAGCCTAGATACTACAGGATTTGTATTTATCAATAATATCTTCATTTTATCTCCAACTTTGTTTATGGAATGTTAATTTTAGTATAATTCTTGTAAAAAAGCCATTATTTAGAGTAATTTAAAATCCGACTAACCTCCTTTGCATGGTAGCTAATAATAATATCAGCCCCAGCTCTCTTAAAACCTATCATAGTCTCCATTAAAACTTTCCCATAATCAATAAGTCCCATTTTCCCAGCCATCTTTAACATACTATACTCTCCACTCAC
>Ga0256843_1002767_pt1 | contig 12603 bp, 10 predicted proteins | sample AlvinellametaG_FD_191572 | JGI IMG/M metagenome (GOLD analysis project Ga0256843, IMG submission 191572) | Pompeii worm associated microbial communities from hydrothermal vent at the East Pacific Rise, Pacific Ocean - Alvinella | ecosystem: Host-associated > Annelida > Integument > Unclassified ... | reverse complement strand
TCACCATTGAGAGATTTGATAAATGGAAATACAAAGTTTTGAATATGTTCAAGCTTTTTCTCATTGGGAGAGATATTTTTAAAGTGACTCCAACGCAAGGTCTCTTTTGGCACACGCGTTATATTCTCCTCGTTCTCCTCTGTTGGCTCAGGAAACTCTCCATCAAAAATAGAGTGATACACCTCATCAGCAAACTCAGCTCTTTGTTGCTTCTCTAAATCCAAATCATCTATTCTTTTCATAAAAATCAGATAAGTTATCTGCTCTATCGCGGTTAAAGGGTTCGCGATACCACCACTCCAAAATTTATTCCATAACTCATCTATGAGTCTTTTTAGTTCAGGGTTATTTAACATCTCTTTTTAAATCCAATATTTTTTTGTAATTATAGCTTTTTAGTATAGAAACCCAAACAACCAAAGGGGAATTTTGTTTCCAAATCCACTCTCTATTCCATCAGCCACTACAAAAGAGTTGGGTATGTTTTCTATCTGTTTAAAACTTTTATTTTTGCCTCCTACCTCTACAATAAATCTATTTAAAACCCTAAAATCTCCATGCGTATCAAGCAGTATATTTTCATTTAAAAGAGAAGGCTCGTTATAGAGGCTACTCTTTATCTGATTCACAAAAAAGGTCTCTCTTTGTGTTCCTATATCGGCTTGTTTTGAGATGGCTCTCATTAGATTGGTATTATACATAAAGAGCTTGTCGGGCTTAGAGACTACCCCATATCCTCTTGCTTGTTGATTGACACTATTGGTCAAACTCCCTATCTCTAAATAGTGAATATATTCTAAAAGTGTTGGACGAGAAACTTCAACTGCAACCGAGAGTTTACTAATATTTGGTTTTAGAGGAACAGAGGTACTCAAAAGATAAACCAACTTTTTAATCTTGTCTATCTGTGAAAAATTGATATTGGTCACATAGGGTAAATCGACCTCTAAAATTTGATTAATAATGCCCATAAGCAGATGGCTGTAGTTGTCATCATCTTGCAACATAAAAGGGTAGCATCCTTCACTAAGGTAGTCATCAAAATAGGCTAAAGGTCTGATTTGAGTCAAAATTTCATTGGCGATGCTCAAATGATTCTCAAAAATCTCATCTATGGTATAAGAACGCATCTCTAAAACTCCTCTAAAGGCTAAATACTCCCTAAAAGAGAGATTTGCCAAACGATAGAGCCGAACCCTACGACTCAAATCAGCCTCTTGGGCATGAATCTGAATCATGGATGAACCAGAGATAACCAATTTTAGCTCTGTTGAGTCATAAATACTCTTGATATGTGTTGACCAATCTTTGTATTTGTGTATCTCATCAATAAAGAGTATCTCTCCTCCATATTTTTCAAAATCAGTAGCAAATTCATAGAGTGAAATATTTTTAAAATAGGGATTATCTACCGAAATATAGAGGGCTTTGGAGGAGGTTACTTCAAAATTTTCTTTGAGATATTGTAATATAAGCGTAGTTTTACCTACCCCTCTCTGACCAATAATAAGAGTACATCGACCTTTCCAATTAATCTGAGAATAGAGATAACGCTTGTTTTCCAAAGAGAGCCTACGCAGAAGTCGTTGTTGCTCTTGAAAAAATATTGTAAAATTTATCATGCAAAACCTTTTTAATTTTGTAAAGTATATTTTACAAAATTTTTATTTTTTTGTAAAGTAGTATCTATTACGCTACCAAATTTTTAGCCAATTCCACTATCTCATTAATCTCTTTGGGTGGGAATATCCCCAAAATACCTTTTGAATCTATCGCTTTAAAAGGATAGTTGACCAAATCTCTTTTTTCTATTGCTCCATTATTAATTAGGAACTTTCGCAATAAATCCAAAAACTCCAACTGTTTTGAGGTCAAAGTGGTATGTTCAGCTATAAATTGGTCAATAGAAGCGTTGACAGTATCGGGAAAATTCTGCAACACCTCCAATCCCAAAATATGACGAATAAACTTCAAAAATGGAGCTTGTCTGTTTTGATAGACACGGCGAAGCAAATCAATGGTAATATTGGGCGACTCATCTTTGAGCAAATTAGCCAAGGCTTCAACCTCATCACTATTGACCTCTTGACCATTTTTTAGCTTTTGTAACACCTCGTTCTTTTCTAAGAGTTGAGCTATTTTCTCCTCTACCATCTCTTTGTACTTGCTAATACTTACCGACTCTCTATCTGCTCCAAATTCCACCATCTCTTTGGATGCAATCTTATCTTTTAAATTTAAAAAAGTCTGCCCCTCTCCCTCTTGTTTCATCTCTCGATACTGCATGAGTGATGCTAACTCTTCACTCACTCCATCTAACTGTTCATCGGTAGCATTGAGCCAAAAGTTAGGTTTTAGTGCCTCTTTGATAATATCTTTATGATTGGCTACTATATTGATAGTAAGTGGAAGCTCCTCTATCTGTTTGATAATTTTTTGGGTCTGCTTTTGATAAGCATCTTGGTCATCTTTGAGTTTAGAGAGTGACGCTTCTAATATATCTTTTTCAAAACGCATCGCCTTGAAATCAACGCCAACCATTGTTTTAAAGAGTGGTTCTATTTTGGAGTGCAAAAAGTAGATTTTCTGCTCATCCAAGCTATTCCAAAATGCATCGGTTAATTTATCTAGCTCTCGTTTGGCATCTCTGATAACAATCGAGCCAAGAGGTAAGTTAGCACACTCCACTCTAAGCTTCCTTATCTCTTTTAGTGCAATAGTCTCGGAATCGGAGGCTTCAGCCCCGAACAATGAAGCTTCTATCTTATCAATCCGAATTTCACAAAGCTTCACAGGCAGAGGAGTAGCATTAGTCAACTCTTTACCTTTTGGATTGAGCTTAAAATAGTCAAAATTATCCCAACAATCCATAATCAAAAAATGCTCTTTTTCCAAACACCAAGGCTTCATATTAGAGGGTTCAAGCAGTCGTGTACCTCGCCCTATCATCTGCCAAAATCGTGTATAGGAGTAGATGGGTTTTGCAAATACCAAATTGGTTAACTCTCGCACATCTACACCAGTATCGAGCATCCCCACCGATATAGCAACCCTTGGCATACTTCTATTTTTGAACTGGTCAAGCAGTCCACCTTTGCCATAGACACGACTATCATCAGAGACCATTACTTTGGCTAACTCTCCCATATATTCAGGATAGAGTTCATTAAATAGCTCTTCTATTCGTCTTGCGTGGGCTTTGGTCATACAGAAAAATATGCTCTTGGCAGGAAGCACCCCATCACTATCTTTGATGGACTCCTCCATAAATGTTTGGATAATGAGCTTGTTTGTTCCCTTGTTTATCACTTGTTTTTCAAGTTGGGAACCATCAAAATTTATCTCTTCTACCTCTTGCCCCTCTAACATTAAGCGTTTTTGGTCTTCTAGGGTTATGGTTCGCTTATTGATTCCCTCATCTTGAAACGAAGTTTTTATCTTCATTACTTGAAAATCACACAGATAAGGAGGCTCATGCATCAAAGCCTCTTCATAAGAGAATGCAAAAGTAGGCAGTCCATCCTCACAATCAAACAGCTCAAAGGTGTTGTGGTCAATGATATTGGTAGGTGTAGCCGTTAGCCCCAAACGCATCGCATCAAAGTATTCAAATATCTCTTTATAGGTATTATAGATAGAACGGTGTGACTCATCCACTACGATGAGGTCAAAAAAATGAGAAGAGAGAGACTGCATCTCATCACGAATAATATTGAGCATACTTGGATAGGTAGAGACATAGATGCGTCTATCTTTTACAAAGGTTTTCTCTCCAAACTTTGGAAATAGTGGTTCATTGGGTAGATGTTCTTTAAACGCATCAATAGCCTGTTCACGCAGAGCAATTCTATCGACTAAAAAGAGTGTTCGTTTAACCACCCCTGCCTTCATCAACGCATCAACCAAAGCAATAGTAGTTCGCGTTTTCCCTGTACCTGTCGCCATAACCAATAAGAAGTTTCGTCTCTTTTTCTCTATTCCCTCCATAACCGAACGAATTGCCCCAATCTGATAATCACGCCCTGCAATATCGGTATCTATAAATTGATGCGTTAGGGGTTTTTTATAAATCTGAATATGTCGAAGTCGTTCTAAATCATCTCTCGTAGGAAAAGCATAAATTTTTCTTGGTGGATAGTTACCAATATCCCAAAAGAAAATATCAGCTCCATTGGTATAAAAACAAAAAGGTAGAGGAGTATCAGATTCATCTGCAATTCTTTGTGCATACTGCTTGGCTTGTTCTCGCCCAAGCTCTGCATCTTTTGAGCCTCTTTTGGCTTCAACTACAGCTAGAGGTTTGCCATCACGACCCAATAGAATATAATCAGAAAATTGTGTGGAGTTATAGGGAGAGGAGGCATCAGATAAAATAGACGAGCCTTTTATGGTGTATTCTGGTACTACTTGGGTATGGTCATTTACATCCCACTGGGCATCTAGCAATCGTTTGTCTATTAGTTTGGCTCTTGTCTCCAACTCATTCATCTCTTACTCCATTGGATATTGCCTATATTTTAGCGTAACTCTGGTGTGTAATTGATTAGTTTTTTATAAAGTGATTGTGTTTGGGAAAAGTGTAATAAGTGGTGGCGCCAGACGGAATCGAACCGCCGACACAAGGATTTTCAGTCCTTTGCTCTACCAACTGAGCTATGGAGCCACCTTTAGTTAGTACTTCTTGTTTGAAGTGGGTGAAATTATAGCAATATAAACTTAAAATAATATTAAACTACTCGATTTCATCCACAAATTTTAAAAATTCATCACCTCTATGTTTGTATGATTTAAACTGGTCATAACTAGCTGCTGCTGGTGATAGTAGAGCTACTTCATCTTTGGTTAAAACTTTTGCAATATTGTTGACTGCATTTTGTAGAGTCTGGGATGGTGTGAACTCTATATTGTACTTTTGTGATAGTTTGGCTAATCTGTCACTATTGGCACCTATAGTATATATATGAACCTTTTTATTTTGGAGTAGCTCAAATAGAGGAGTCAAATCAGCCCCTTTGTCATCTCCACCTATAATTAGATGTATAAATCTATCGCTATACCCTTTGATAGCTTGGATAGTTGCATCTAAATTGGTAGCTTTTGAGTCATTGACCCATAGTCTATTATATCTATCTATCTTTTCTTCTTGTCTATGTCTATCTAATCTAAAGCTATTGATAGTATCATAATCTATCTCATCAAATAGCGTTTTGGTAATAGCTAGAGCTAACATAGCATCTTCTAAAAAGGCTGATTTGAATTTGATTTTGGAGCTATCTATACCAAAATACTCCTCCAAAAACTCTATAGAGTCATACTCTACTATAAAAGCATCACTTTGAGGTAGATTTAACCCTTTTGGAACTAGTGCTAACTCTCCTTCTTTCATTGTAGTGAGAGGTTTTAGTTTGTCTGCTTCATACTGCTCTGCTGTACCGTGCCAGTCTATATGGTCTGGTGTAATTGGCAGTAGTAGATATATATTAGGTGAAGCTATATTGGTGTGATGTAGGGTAAATGAGCTAGATTCTAATATCCATATAGGGGCTTTTGTATCTAAGTTTGCTAGAGGTGTACCTATATTTCCACCTGAGACGGCACCTCTTTTTTTGAGTAGATGCTCTAACATCTGAGTTGTGGTAGTTTTGCCATTTGTTCCACTAATCCATATACTAAAAGGCATATCTTTTGCAAAAAAGTCATACTCACTCATTAGATTTTTAGCACTCATAATTAGTGGGTGAGATGGTTTAAAGCTAGGGGTTGTCACCTCTAACTTACTGTTAGTAGCATCAAATAGATGAGATGGAAATATCTGATTGTTATCTTCATCTATATATGGTTCTGTAGCCTTATCATCAAAAAAGGTACATCCACCTCCTAGTTTTTTTGCTATAGCTTTAGTAGTTAGTCCATAGCCAAATAGAGTTGGTTTCATATCTCTTTCCTATCTTATTTTAAGCGTAATTAGTGCAAAAATATTAGCGATAAATGCAATCATCCAAAACCGTACGATAATCTTATTTTCAGCCCACTCTTTCATCTCAAAGTGGTGATGAATAGGAGCCATGAGAAAAATTCTCTTTTGACGGATTTTGTAGCTACCAACTTGTAGTATAACTGATAGTGTTTCGATTACAAATATAAGCCCGATTAGAACCAACAGTACTTCACTCTTGCCAATAATAGCTAGATATGCCAAAACCCCACCAATAGAGAGTGAACCTGTATCACCCATAAATAGTTCAGCAGGATAGCAGTTGTACCACAAAAAGCCAAGCAAAGCACCAGATAGAGAAGCTGCCAAGATTGAGACCTCACCAACCCCTTTTATATTTGGCAAAAGAAGATAACCAGAAAAGATATGATGCCCTGTAATATAAACAATAATCCCCAAAGTAGCCAAACTAAAGATAGATGGAACAGTAGCCAATCCATCAAGCCCATCAGTTAAGTTTACAGCATTGGTTGTAGCCAAAAAGACAATAACCCAAAAAACTACAGCAAAGTAGTGCATATCAAATAGAGGCTCTTTGAGAAATGGAATATATAAAGTAGTAGGAAAATCAGCAACAAAGATTAAAAAGAGTGAAACGATAGTTGCAATAAGAGCCTGAAGTATAAGTTTACCTCTACTTGTTAGCCCCTTTAGATTATCGCCTGTTAAAATTTTGCCCAAGTCATCTTTGAACCCAACTAGTGCAAATCCAATTAGTGTGATAAGTCCAGCTACTATATATGGGTTGAATAGATTAGCAGTTAACACTACAGACATAGCAGTAGCACCTACAAATATAGCCCCACCCATAGTAGGAGTATTTTGTTTATTGGCATGGTTTGGAACATATTTGTTGATAGGTTGTTGAGCCTTTCTTGATATAGCCCAAGCCATAAATTTAGGCAACACAAAGATAGTCAACAAAAAAGCTACAAAAAAGCCAATTCCAGCTCTAACAGAGATATATTGAAAAATATTGATGTGAAATAGTTCGTAGAGAGTATATAACATATTATAAAAATCCTAATTTAAGTAAATGAGTGGTATTTTACTTAAAATTTTATAAAAGATAGGGATAAATACTATGAATATTCAAAAAACTGTTTTAATTATCACTGATGGAATAGGGTACAAGCCAAATAGTGCATGTAACGCATTTGAAGATGCCGTTAAACCCACATTTGATAAGTTATTATCTGATGTACCAAAGACATTAATCTCTACTCATGGACTTAGTGTAGGATTGCCAGAGGGGCAGATGGGTAACTCTGAAGTTGGGCATATGACAATAGGTGCTGGTAGAGTTATGTATCAAGATTTGGTCAAAATCTCTCTAGCTATAGAGGATAAAACTATAGAGCAAAATGAAGCACTAAATAGTACTCTTCAAAAAAGCGATAGAGTACATATCATTGGATTGCTTAGTGATGGTGGGGTGCATTCGCATATAGAGCATATAATGGGATTGGCAAAACTAGCAAAAGATAGAGGCAAGAGGGTATTTTTGCATCTAATTACAGATGGTAGAGATGTATCTCCAACCTCAGCTAAGGAGTTTGTCAAACATATAGAGAGTATCTGTGATGATGATATAACTATAGCTACTATTGGTGGGAGATTTTATACTATGGATAGAGACAATAGATGGGATAGAGTTCAAAAGGGTTATGAGGCTATAGTAAAAGCTACTCCAGCAACTACTCTTGATGTAGAGAGCTACATAGATAAATCTTATCAAGCAAAAATTTATGATGAGTTTATAGAACCCATTGCACTCAATGGCTATGATGGGATGAGAGAGGGTGATAGTGTTATCTTGGCAAATTTTCGTGCAGATAGAGTTAGAGAGATTACTACAGCCCTTGGAGATGAGAGTTTCAAAGAGTTTGATAGAGAGTATATCCCTTTAAATATTGTAACTATGACTCAATATGACGCATCTTTTCCTTATCCTGTGATGTTTAGTAAAGAGGCACCTAAAAATACATTAGCTGAGGTAATTAGTAGTGCAAAACTAACTCAACTCCATACAGCAGAGACTGAAAAGTATGCTCATGTTACATTTTTTCTAAATGGTGGAGTAGAAGAGCCTTTTATTGGAGAGAGTAGGGTGCTTATCCCTAGTCCAGATGTTAGAACCTATGATATGAAACCAGAGATGTCAGCACCAGAGGTAGGAGAAGCTGTTAGAAAAGGGATGGATGAGGAGTATGACTTTATAGTGGTAAACTTTGCCAATGGTGATATGGTAGGACATACAGGAGATTATGAAGCAGCCAAGATGGCAGTAAATGCAGTTGATGAGCAAATTGGCAAGATTTTAGAAAAAGCAAAAGAGAGAGATTATGCTATAGTTCTCACTTCTGACCATGGTAATTGTGAAGAGATGTGTGATGGAGAAGGGCATAGATTAACAAATCATACTGTAGGTGAGGTTTGGTGCTATATTTTAGCAGATGGTGTTACAACTCTTAGAGGTGGTGGAGGATTGAATAATATAGCTCCTACTGTATTAAAGATTATGGGTTTGGAAAAACCTACGGAGATGGATGAGGCTTTAATATAGACTAAATTACTCACTTTTGGTACTATTTTAAAAACATATATGGTTTTTATTATTCTTATATGTTTATTTCGTTATTATTATAATTGATAAAATTTTATAAGGAGGGCATTTGAATGGATAAGATGATTAAAGAGTCTGTAGCAACACTGTTTTGTCATGCTATAAAATTAGATGACAAAGACTTAAATTTAGAACAGCCCATATTTTGTCGTTTTATGAGTCAAAATTTTGATTGTGATTCAGAAGAGTCAAGAGAAATTTTGGAAAAGGTAATGGAGAAGGACTGTGATAATATTGATACTCATATATCCATTATTAGTAATGCTCTCTATAATGAACCATACGAAAAGATGAGTATTTTAAAACAATTAAATCATATTATTTTTAGGAGTAAATTAAAAACTGAAGATTACGACTTTTTTAATAAAGTCAAATATTCGTTTTTTCAATATTAGATTGTTATTTGTTTGACTTGGATTCAATGAAATTTTTATAGTTCATATCTTCATCTAAAACATGTTGTACAAGCCAAGCAGATACAAACTCTCCTATATCTTTGATATGTGTCTCTTTTTCAATTAAATCTCTAACTTTATCTGAGAATTGTCGATGCTCTTTTATATGCTCTTCTAGGTTTGGGTATCCTTGCTCTTTCATATACATCTCTTCATATATAAAGTGTTCTATTCCATAATCATTTAGTGCCATAAAGAGTTCTCTAAAATGTTCATAATCATCAACACCCTTTTCTATCAAATCGTAAATATCATTAGATAATTTAAATAACCACTTATGTTGCTTATCTATATTTTCTTCATTCATAGAGTAGGCATCTTTCCATTTTAATAACAACATAATTTATACTCCTTATGTTATTGTGTATTTATTGTGGAACAGTATAAATTAATAATACTTATAATGTATTTAAAAAATAATAATATTTCATATATATGTTTCTTTTTATATTAATTTCGCTATTATGTAATATAAAAAAGAGGTTTATATTTATGGAAAAAATCCTAAGAGAATCTGTCGCATCACTGTTTTGTTATGTAATAAAAAATGAAGATAAAGATATAGATAAAGAGAGGGCTTTGTTTTGTAGGTTTATGAAGCAGGATTTTGATATGGAGTGTGACGAGGCAAATGATTTACTTGATGAGGTATTAGAGCATGAGTATAATATAGATACTCAAATAGCTATTATTAGTAATGCACTAGTCAATCATACATATCAGAAGATGAGTATTTTAAAACAGCTAAATCATATTATCATAAAAGATAATCTTCAATCTGAAAATTATGAGATTTTTAACAAAGTCAAAAAAGCATTTTTTGGATAATTGGGGTTTAAACTCAATTAGATTACAATACCTTAATTTTTAAAAAAAGGTAATAAATAATGGAATTTTCAGGTAAAAATGTACTAATAACAGGCTCTAGTAGAGGTATCGGAGCTAGTATAGCTAAAAGATTGGCAACTTTTGGTCTAAAAGTATGGATAAACTATAGAAGTGGTGAGGCTGAGGCTAAAAGTCTTCAAGATGAGATAGTCTCAAATGGTGGTGAGGCTGATATAATAGGGTTTGATGTAACCGATGAGGGTGCATTTATGGATGCTATTAAACATATAGTCTCTACAGATGGTGAGTTGTCATATCTTGTAAACAATGCAGGGATTACCAATGATAAGTTGGCAATGAGGATGAAGGTAGAGGATTTCGTCTCTGTGATAGATGCAAACCTCAAATCAACATTTATCGGTTGTAGAGAGGCTGTTAAGGTAATGAGCAAAAAGAGATTTGGTGCAGTTGTAAATGTATCATCTATTGTAGGAGAGACAGGTAATGCTGGTCAGACTAACTATTCAGCTAGTAAAGGTGGAGTGATAGCTATGACTAAATCATTTGCCCAAGAGTCAGCACCTAGAGGAGTTAGATTTAATAGTGTTACACCTGGTTTTATAGCTACAGAGATGACAGATGTCCTAAGAGAAGAGGTCAAAAAAGCATTTATAGCAAGAATACCATTAGGTAGATTTGGAGAGCCTCAAGAGGTAGCTGATGCTGTTGCATTTCTTTTGAGTGACCACTCATCTTATATAACAGGCGAGACTCTCAAAGTCAATGGTGGAATGCTTATGTAATTTAGCTTTGGCTAAATTACAAGTGAACAGTGAACAGTAAATGATAAATCAAAAGGTATTACTTCTTGAAGATGATAGGCTTTTCAATGAGACTTTAGAAGATTTTTTGGAGGAAGAGGGTTTTGAAATAGAGATAGCTTTTGACCCATATAGTGCTTTGGATTTGACCTATGAGCATAAGTTTGATATCTATATATTTGATGTCAATCTACCTTATGAGAGTGGTTTTTCTTTGCTTCAGAAATTGAGAGATAGTGGTGATATGACTCCTACTATTTTTTTGACTTCAAGAGATGATAAGTCTTCTATTATGGAAGGTTTTAATATGGGTGCTGATGATTATATGAAAAAGCCTATAGATTTAGATGAGTTGTTATTACGAATAAAAGCACTATTAAGACGACAAGTTAGACAAAATATTATAGAGATAGGTAAATATACTGTAGATTGTAATGCTAAAAAATTATATCATAAGGATGAACTTTTATCTGTTACAACAAAAGCTATAGAATTACTGTTACTTTTAGTTACAGCCAAAGGTGAAGTTGTCTCTATCAAGGATATAGAGAATAGACTTTGGCATGTCAATGAAGAGGTTAGTTTGGGTGCTATTAGAGTCTATATCAACACACTAAAGAAATATTTTCCATCAAATATTGAAAATATTAGAGGGGTTGGGTATCGGTTTATAATATATTAATAGGACTATAACCCCCTGTTAATATCTTTGGGTTTTCTATTCCATATATCTTATATATAGTAGAGGCGATACTCATAGGTTCAAACCAGTAGCTTCCTTTTTTTGGTTTTAGAAAAAGTCTATTGATTTGCCCTGTTTTATCAAGTATAGTCTCACCTACTACTCCTTTATGGTTGAAGTATCCTTTACCACCTAATATATATAGGTTTTGTAAATTTCCATGATCCCATCCATTTGCTGAGTTTAGATTTACATTTCGTCCAAATTCACCAAATACTATAATATTTATATTTTCTTCTTTATTTTCAGCTTTAATATGAGCCATAGCAGATTTAAGTGTTTTAAATAGATTTTCCATTCTTTCGACATAATTTCTAGCATCATTATGGTCATCCCAACCACCTAATCCACCAGTACCTAAGGTAACTATTTTTGTATCAGAGTTCTTAACTAAAACTTTAATAGCTGTTTCAACTTTTTTAGCAAAATCATTATGTTTAGGATATTCGTTATCTCCCAAATCAGGTAAAGTAGAATTGGCTATATTATCTATAAATGAGGACATAGAAGCTCTCTTGGCAAAGGCATTTTTTATTTCTGTATTTTGATTATTTTTTTTAGCTAATTTTTCCATTTCTGCATCTATAGCAGGGTCAAATCCATCTATATCATCACTGTAGTGTTCTGGGTCTAATGCTCTTTCGGCTTCTGAATAATAGAACCATTTTCTGATATCTCTTTTATATGGGTTATCTAAGTTTTCAGTGATACCAACAGGTTTTAAATATCCTGCTAATGGAGTGGTTCCTTCTGTGTAGAATGTTGATTCTCCATCTAATGTTACAAATGGCATTATAGTATTTTCATCTATTATTTTATTTGATGCTAAGATTTGTGCTAGATTAGCAATAATACCTGCACTATCTTCAGCAAATGAGCCTTTTTGGTTTTGAGCTGTACATACTCCATGGGCTTTATTATCATTATCTTCTCTAACTTGTGAAAAACATGTTCTAAATATAGTCATATCGCCATTTGATATTAGCTCCTCCATATGAGTACCACCTGCCTCTTGCCAACAGTTATTTTCTGTTTTAGTTAATCCTCGAAAGTAATCATAACTATTCTCAGAAGCTTTTTTTATCTCTTTTATATTTGTTAGGTTTCCTGCTAGTTGACTAGCTCCTCCATACATA